>ERZ779894.448-NODE-448-length-47870-cov-10.002029_pt1 | contig 47870 bp, 43 predicted proteins | sample MGYA00511587_ERZ779894 | MGnify/ENA primary metagenome ERZ779894 (study PRJEB29588, sample SAMEA2160490) | human gut metagenome | biome: human gut; feature: human-associated habitat; material: faeces | place: Denmark | collected 2008/2010 ... | reverse complement strand
AATTTTTGAAGTACACTTAAGCTATTTACCCTAACTTCACTTTTTCATTTAAGCTGATTAGAATACAGCAAAGGGGATCGTATTATGAAAAAAGTAACCGAAGAAAAAGATATTTTTGATAAGATTGTAGATGTCGGCGCAATAATAGGTGCTATTATATTTATTTTATCGGTGATTTATGCTATTATCGAAAGCAATGCTGAACCCGAATACGATTTTTCACATCTTCGCAGAAGCAGTTACGGTTACGGCAACTCATCAAGTTCCTATGGCAGCACCTATAGCAACGGCAATTCAGGCTCTCAGCAAACATCATCATATTATACGCCCTCAAAATCGTATAAATCATCAAACAGCAAAAACACAAAGAGTGACCCTTATAATGCAAAGGATTATTCAAACGAGGAAGACTTTTATGACGACCATTATGATGACTTTTTTGATTATTATGACGCAGAAGACTACTATAACAGACATCAATAGTTGAACGGAGGATACATTTATGTTTGACGAAGATTTCAGCAGCATTTGCGGAGAATTTGCAGACCTTGACGGCGACTCAACGGTCGATATGGAAGAATACCTGAACGAAGAGGACGATTATAATCGCATTATGGGTAATCACGATGATGAGGACGAGGAGTATTCGTTTGATGATGAAGATGAGGACGAAGATTTTGAACCTGATAATGATGACACGGATAACAGCGAAATTGAACTTCCGATTGCGTTTGCGGTAAATTATAATAACAATAATAAAAACAAAAATCATCAAGCATCTAATAATAGCAGTATTGAAGAACGCTATTATAACAGAAACGAAAAAGAGTACCGAATAGCGGACGCCGTGTATGAAAATTTTCCGATCGTATCCGAAAATTTTAAAAAGCATGAAGTAAATGACGATTTGTATAATATCATTTACAAAGTTTATTTCAGTGACAAAAACACAGGTCTGCAAATACTTATATGGATTGTCAATAATTTTAAAAAAGCCATCTGTAATGGGGATTTCTCTACAAATCATGTAATAGAAGAAATGATTGGCCGTGATAACAATACCGAAAAAGACGTTATCTTAAAATACATCTATGAACATCAAAATTTCGAAAAAATAGTTTTGGGCGAACAATTCAGTTCTTCGGAAGTCGGTATTTCTTGGTACGATGACGAATATATTTATTATCTTTGCAAACTGCGTGATATAGAAAGAATTATATCGTCCTATCAAATACTGTGCAATAATCCGAATATCAACAGGAAGAAGTACACGAAAGAAGAATTGTTAAATGATATTATATTTCATTTACAGATAAACGGTGTACGGTATGCCGATAAACAACTTTATGACTTTTTAAAATCGGAAATCGAGTCCATAGGAAAACCGATTAAGGTGAACTATCTTATGGAAAAACTAAATTTTGAGGAATATGGCAGACCTTTATTCAGCAAAACCGAAAACGGTAAGATGAAATGCATTTATTGCGAAAATGACGAAGACGAAACCCAAGAAGAAATAACCGATTCGGACGAAAATGAAAAAGATTTTGATGAAGAATACGAAGCTTCGTTTTGGCCGGAACAAAGAATTTCCGATTTAGAAGAAAAGTTAAGCGAGGCAAATCAAAGAATTGCGCTTTTGGAACAGCTGCTCGGGGTAAATCGGAAAGACGGCACAACAGAAAATAAAGCTCCGAAAAAGCCATCTACAACTCCCGAGGATGAAAACGATTTTTTTGAGCATTCATTAAGTGTTATGGGAGTTCAGTATGCCGATGAATATGCCGTAAAAAATGTTTCGGTCGGAGATACGGTTATGTTCCTGCCCGAGCCCGAAAACGAATACGACAAAAACGCCATATTGGTTTTGGATATAAAGGGCTATAAGCTTGGCTATATTCCGAGATGGGCAAATAAACAGTTGCTTAAAGATATTGAATCAACAGGTGCATACGGGATAGTCAGCCGTGTCGGGCAGGACAAAAAATATATAGAAATTGATGTGTGGATAAAGACGGCGGAATAACAGCGTAAAGGTGAAATAAGGGTACGATGGAAAGCTTTAGCTTGAAGCCTATTGAAAAAGCAAAAATTTCTTGTGCGAGAAAACTTTTTAATGAGATTTCTAAGGATGTTCACGAGCCGATTATTGCACGGGGCGATTTCGAAAAGGTACAGACGCTCATAGCCAAAACTAAACGCCGCGCGCCAAAGCCGAAAAACGGCGAGAAAAGCATATTTTGTGATTTGCTGTTCTGCGGAGACTGCCACGGCAAGCTACGTCACCATACGAACACAATCAACAAAGATATTCATTACTTCGTATGTGCAAACAACAAGGTGGATTACAGAGGTGACTGCCCCGGCAGACACTATGTCCGAGCAGATGCTATTGAGCAGGTGGTAATGCTTGAATTGCGAAGGATGGCAGAATTTTTGGCTGCGGATGAGGAAGCCTTTGCCGAGCTGCTTGCTCAAAAGACCGATAAAGAACTTTTGGAAGAAAAGAAGCACGACGAAGCAGAACTTCAAAAAGCAATCGTCAGAAACGATACCGTATCCCATCTATACGAAAAGCTTTATGAGGATAATGCTGTCGGCAAAGTGAGTGATGAATGGTTTATGCAGTTGTCCCACAAGCATGAAACGGAAAGGCTGTAGCTGAAAACAAAAATAAAGGCGCTCCGGCAAAAGATTTCCGAATGCGGACAGCGAGAACAGGAACGCGAGAATTTCACTTCGGCAATCCGCAGGTTTATGCGAATGGATCGACTAACTGCGCCGCTTCTCAGGGAACTTATAGACCGCATTGATGTATTTGAAACAGAGGGCAAAGGCAAAAGCAGAACCCAAAGAATCGTTATCTATTACCGCTTTGTTGGGTATGTGGAAATACCTGAGGTATCTTGTAGACATCAGATCAAAGCAGACACCCGAAAAGGCGTTGCCGTGGAATATGTTCCGAATGCACAATCGGCATAACAAAAAAGAGCAGGCACACCGCCTGTTCATACATAACCCCGTATCAAGATAAAAAATCGAGTATTCATAAGTGAAATCCCTTATGAATACTCGATATGGCTATCCTGTTCAAAAAAAGAACCGCCATCAAATCTACTCATTAAGGCACAAAATACCTTGAATTTCTTAACATTTATATTTTACTGCATTATACACTTCTTCACTATTCACTATTACCTATTACTTCCAAAGCCCCAAAGGCAAGTTTAGTGAAGAGTGAAAAGTGAATAGTTAAAAAGTAAAGCCCCAAAGACTACCGCCTTTGGGGCTTTGGTACGGGCGACAGGACTTGAACCTGCACGCCGAAGCAATAGTTCCTAAGACTATCGTGTCTGCCATTCCACCACGCCCGTATTTTCACATAATTATAACATCCCGGCGTCTTCGTGTCAAGAAATAGCAATTATCTTTTGATTATATGTTAATAATCAACAATTTATTTAAATTATAATTTACTTGATTTGTTGATTATATGATGATATAATAATATTGCAAATGATATATTATATATCATTTATGACCTATTTTCAGAATATACTTGCTTTTGGGACGGTGTTGTTATGAAATCAATTATTTCAATCGGCAGACAATACGGATGCGGCGGCAGGGAAATATGCAAGGCTTTGTCAGAAAAACTCGGCATACCGTTTTATGACCGCGAACTTATTGATTATGCTGCCAACAAAAGCGGTATTGATCCCGATGTTCTTGCCAAATACGACGAAAAAGCTACAAACAGCCTTTTGTACTCGCTGTCTATCGGCTCATATCATTACTTAAGCACACCTATCGGCGCCCAGACGCTGCCGCTTAACGATCAGCTGTTTATCTCGCAGAGCGAGGTCATAAAGCAGCTTGCTGATAAAGGTCCCTGCATTATTCTGGGACGCTGCTCCGATTATGTTTTAAGAGAACGCAGCGATGTTTTAAAGGTTTTTTTATATTGCGACCTCGATATAAGGATAGAAAATGTCGAAAAGAGACTTGGTATTCCTAAATCCAAAGCCGCAGAGCTGATCAAAAAGACCGACAAGCGCCGCGCGTCGTATTATAATTACTATACACAGTTAAAATGGGGCGATTTAAAGAATTTTGACCTCGCGCTCAACAGCAAGATCGGCAAGGAAAAGGTAATTGACGCAATTATCCGCTGCTACAACAGTTAATTAGAATTAAAATGTGACACCTCCCGTATATCGGCGTATGATATACGGGAGGTGTTTTCTTTATATGAAGAGGAAACGTGTCCGAAAGACTATGAATATAAAACTGAGACTTGCAGCGGTTGTAACCGTGCTTTTGCTGCTTATAACCGTTGCGGTTAAGAGCGACAGCCGACTCAGGGTGCTTACAAATAACTACGCAGGAAACAAAGCAAAGATAATAGCTAATTTAGTCATAAACGAAAATGTTTATAAAACATTGAATGACATGCAAATTACATATTCCGATCTTATGAAGATAAACTGCGACGGGGAGGGGACTGTTACCTCGGTCGAATACGATACCGTCACGATAGCCAAACTCAAATCGAATCTTACTGCCAACATACAAAAAGGTATAGGTGAGAAAAAGTCAGTCACGATAGATGTACCGGTCGGCACCCTTACCGGAAACCAGTTTCTAAACAACCGCGGTCCGAGCATCAAAATAAGCATGAATATCAGCTCAGCCGTTTATGCGAAAATGTCAAGCAAATTTATTTCGGCAGGTATAAATCAGACGCTGCATCAGATAACGCTTAAAATAACATCGGATATCTATTTTGTAATGCCATGGTACAGAACTACCGGCAATTTCGAAAGCGAATTTACAATAGCCGAAACGGTCATTGTCGGAAAAGTGCCGGAGGCGTATACAAACGTTATCGAATATCCCGGAAGCGATATGGCAGGATATTTGTTTGACTACGGTGCTCAGGCACCGGATTGATCAGATAATAAATCCGCCGTCAACCGAGATAGTCTGTCCGGTTATAAATGACGCTTTGTCTGAGGCTAAAAACTCAACAACAGCGGCAACCTCGGAAGGCTTGCCGATCCGGCAGAGCGGAGTAGCGTCGGCAAGCCCAGCGATGTCCGCTTCTGACAGCTTTGAATTCATGTCGGTGTCAATAACACCGGGTGCAATACAGTTGACCCTGATACCACTCGGTCCCAGCTCCTTTGCAAGCGCTTTGGTAAGACCGATTACACCTGCTTTGGCAGCGGAGTAGTGTACCTCGCACGATGCGCCGCCAACGCCCCACATAGAAGAAATATTAATAATGCTGCCGGTATGCTTCTTTATCATATATTTTGAAGCGGCACGGCAGCAGTTGAACACGCCGGTAAGATCAACCGATAGCATCCGTGACCAGTCACTGTCGGTAATGTCGGTAAACAGCTTTTGCCCGGCAATACCGGCATTGTTTACAAGCAGGTCGGGCAAACCGAAGGTACTGACGCAAAATTCAAGCATTGAATTAACTTCATCACTGTCGCTTACGTCGCATTTGTATACCTCGGCATTAAAGCCTTTGCTTACGATATCGGCTTTAAGCGCGATCGCCGCATCGGCTGATGCATTGTAGTTTATGATAACGTTATATCCGTTAGCTGCCAGCAGGGAAGAGGTGGCGGCGCCAATGCCTCTGCTTCCGCCGGTCACTATGGCTGTTTTAGTCATCGGTATCACTCCTTGTAAAATAATAATAACATATTTCATTGTTAAAATAAATAAAAAAATATGCAGTACACGGTTTACATAACACTAATACAGTACAATATATCGCGGTTTACATAATTAGTTTACATAAGATTTAAAAGCAGCAAAAATACTTGTTGACATAATCGCGTTTTTGGTGTATAACTATTATGTTATAAAAAATTACGCTGTTTACTGCGGTTATTTCTGTTTTTGTTTTTGCTTTACGGCTGAATTTAACACCGTTTTATGTTTACATTTTTGCGTTTTATTTTGTGCCGGGTAACATAATACCTGTATTTTGAGTGTAAACAACATATATTGCGGTCAAAAATTTTCAAAGACTATACATATTGTATTCTATGAAAATTTCAAAGCATTTGTAATGTTTTCATGGCTTGTCTCATATGCTTTAGTGACAAAGGACGTGAGCATTATGATAAACATTAACACAATCAACGCAGCCGAAGTAAAACCTGTTAAGCCCAATGTACTTTCATATTTAAAAGAAAACAGTTATTTTATTATTTCTTTTTTTGCTTTGCTTGCCGGAATGTTATTTGGTGCGCTGTCCGTGCGTTTGCTCGGTGCAAAATACCTTTCGACCATTGAAGAATTTATAAAGGGGTACATATCGTTCAGGGTGTCGTCCGGTTTTTTCAAAGTTTTTTCTAAGGTGTTTCTGACCGGTGCCGTGTTTATTGCGGTAATCATATTATCCGGATTCGGCGTCAGCGGTTTGCCCGTTATTCCGATAACAGTGTTTTTAAGGGGATTCGGCACTTGTGCGCTTGCCGGCGTGCTTTACAGGGACTATTCGCTCAAAGGCATTGCTTTTGCAGATCTTATCCTCCTTCCGTCCTGCATAGTGACCGATTTTATAATAATCTACGCGGCAGGCAGGTCGCTGGCTCTTTCATTTAAATTCTGTGAGCTTGTGAAGGATCTTTCTTCGCGCGGCATTTCTGTTAGACCGCAGTGTATCGATCTGCTTAAAACATGTTTGCGGTGCACGGTCATAATGGTTTTATCTTCGCTTGTTGAAGCGGCATTTTCATGCTGCTTTATAAAATATTTTTCATTCTGATATAAAGAAACGGGACGTATACTATGAAGGCTTACATCAAAGAATTTGAAGTCTATTTAAAAGAGACAAAAAAATCCTCCAGCAATACGCTGGAGTCATATCTGCGCGATGTCAGCCAGTTTGCGTCATATTGCGACGGTCTGCGCCTGCGCTCGACCGCAAATATCAGGAACGAACAGATTGCCGAATACATCGACGAGCTTCATAAGTCCGGAAAATCAACAGCGACCGTGACACGTGTTTTAGCGTCGCTCAGATGCTATTATACGTTTTTATGCTCGATGGGGCTTTGCAAGGATAATCCCGTTACCGGTATCAAAGCAGGAAAAAACGTCAGAAAGCTGCCGGAGATACTTACTGCCAGGGAAGTAACACTGCTTTTGTCCCAGCCGGACTGCAGTGAACTTAAAGGCTGCCGTGACAAAGCGATGCTCGAAATGCTCTATGCCACCGGTATCAAGGTATCTGAGCTTATCAATATCAAGGTCACAGATATCAATTTGCAGATAGGCATTCTTCATTTGCACACCGAAAAGAGCGAGCGTATTATACCCATGTATCCTGAGGCTATAAAAGCGCTTCAGAATTATTGCGCCAACGTCAGGAATGTTGTAGTTATCGACAGCGACACGCATGAATTGTTTACAAATATGAACGGTCAGCCCATGACAAGGCAGGGACTTTGGAAAATAATCAAATATTATGCCGAAAAAGCGCATATTGATAAAGATATCACACCGCACACTATAAGACATTCGTTTGCGGCACACCTTCTTGAAAACGGTGCTCCGCTCAAAGATATTCAGGAAATTCTCGGTCATTCCGATCTTTCCTCAACTCAGGTCTACGCTCAGCTTATGCGTAACCGTTATACACAAAGCTATAAGAAGTATCATCCTATGGCTCGCTGATAAATTACATATTACTATATTAAAAAAATAACGGAGCTTAAGTGCTCCGTTATTTTTTTAATATATTCAGTCAGATATGCTTATTTTTCCGCCCAAGCCCATTGAGAAATTATGATTTATGGCTCTTATAAGGACGCGCAGTTCGATGCTGCGTTTGCCTTTGGTATCATATCCGACTTTGACGGTCGTAGCGGCTATCCTTTCCTTGCTTTCAAACATAAGCTCACCGTTTATATATATTTCGGCTTCGTATGAATTTATGCGCTGAAAGCTTACGGTGATATGCGGCACATCGGGTATCGGAGAAACGGCTCTGTATATGCGCCAACCGTTTCTGAAGTCGTCCTGGAAGGTATCGACAGTAAAATATACAGGTGTGAAGCTGTTCATATCATTATCGGAAATCGCCATTAGTGGGTCAGGTCTTTCGTCAAATACCTTAGACATTGTAAAGGATGAGATGATCGATGATTTGACCGAGTAGATATAGTTAGGCTGATCTACATTTTTAACTTCAAAACAGATCTCAGCAGGTTCAAGCCCCTCACCGGTGACCGTTACTTTCGCCGATCCGGCACCTGGCTTTGACATTATAAGTGCCTGACAAAGTCCGCAATAAAGGCTGCGCTCGTCGGCATTGTCCGGTTCGTGACTGTTGGGGTCGCCGTTGCCGACGCCTCTGACAAAGGCGTCGCCTTCGACGGTGAATTTTAAATGATTATCGGCAGTCGGCACGAGGCGTCCCTCACTGTCCGCGACAGCACAGTTGAGAACCACCGTGTCATGTCCGTCATTTTTTATGTAAGTGCGGTCGGGGAACAGCACTATTTTTATAGGAGTTCCTGTGGTGGTGCGCTCGTCTTTTACAACACATTCGCCGTTTTTGTAGCCGTAAGCGCTTATTGTGCCGGGCGCAAATTCCACTTCCCATTCGGTCCTGTGTATAGCTCCGGACGGCTTCTTGCCTAAAGAAACGCCGTTTAAAAACAGCTCACATTCATCGCAGTTGGTCGCAACAGCGACCTTTATTTTTCTGCCGCTTTCCCAGTTCCAGTGGGGAAACAGGTGCAGCACAGGCTCGTCAGTAAAGCAGGCTTTGTTAAAATAGAAAGACTCCTTGGCAAAGCCGCATGTATCCATTATTCCGAACTGCGATGAAACAGACGGCCAGGTAAATGGTGTAGGTTCGCCTCTGTAATCAAAGCCGGTCCATATAAATATTCCCGGATACCATGCGTGCTCGGTGACAAATTTCCATGTGTAAAAGATATTCTGGCCCCAAGGTACTACTTCGCCGCCGTAGTTATCAAGGACATTTTGCCCGTTTTCTCTTGAAAAATAGCAGCCGCGCGTCGATACTGCACTGTTGTTTTCAGAGCCAATCAAAGGTATATCCGGGTGCTTTTCGTGCATCGCCTCAAGCGCACCGACATTGTAATTTATACCGGTGACATCCATAAGCAGTCCGGCACCCTCCATATTACCGTTTATAGCACCTGTTATCAGCCTTGAATCGTCAAGATTCAATACCTCCTGACGCTGCCTTTTATAAATCCTTGCGCCCTCCTCGGTATTTTGGAGCGGTTCCTCATTAAAAAGGGAATAGAATATTACCGACGGATGATTGCGGTCCCTTTTAACCATTATATCAATGTAATCAAGCACCTCGCGCCTTGACTCAAATCGGCGGTTTTCGTCCATCACTATCATGCCAAGCTCGTCGCATGCGTCGAGCACCTCTTTTGTGGGCAGATTGTGTGAGCACCTGTAAGCGTTTGAGCCCATTTCCTTAAGTCGCTTTATGCGGTAATACTGAACCGAATCCGGCACGGCAACGCCCACACCTGCATGATCCTGATGATTGCAGGTGCCTTTAATTTTAATGTTTTTGCCGTTAAGATAAAATCCGGTATCGGCATCGATTCTGAAAGTACGGAATCCTGTCCGCTCCGTAATGCTGTCGGTTTCCTCACTTTCAGAGATGACGGTAACGGTGATATTGTAAAGGTTCGGCGTATCAATATCCCAGCGGTCAGGGTTGCTTACCTTGAGCAAAACACCTGCGTTCTTGGTACGGCACGGTGAAACCTCAATATTTTCTGAGATGCCTGTGGCAATTTCCACACCGTTTTTATCGGTTATAACAGCCTTTATGGCGGCAGTTCTGCACTCAAATCCGCTGTTTTCAATATCGGCTTTCACATCTACCGTCCAATCGTTTTTGCTGTCTTCAACAAATACAGGTTTCACAAAAATGCCGTTATGCGCTATGTGAAGCTTGTCTTTGGCATACAGCTTTACATGGCGGTATATGCCGGAGCCCTCGTACCACCAGCCCTCGGTTTCAAGTCCGTTTATATGTACGGCAAGAACATTGGGCGAATCAAAATGCGCACGCTCGGTTATATCAAAAACCGTTTCGGTATACGCACTGAACGAGCGCTCCATTATTGAACCGTTAAAATAAAATTCGGCATTTACAGCGGTTCCTTCAAAGCATATAAGCAGCTGTTTGCCTGAAATTTCTTTCGGCAGATTGAAAGTTTTGCGGTACCATGCGTTGCATCTTTTGCGGTAACCGTGGCTTAAAAGATTTTCAGGTCCGAATTCGCTTTCGGACAGATAATCGTGCGGAAGATCAACGCTTCGCCAATCACTGTCTCCGAAAACAGTAGAAGGGACACCTACAGCCCGTCCGGCTTTGCAGCTGTTGTATGATGCCGCGTGACTGTTGGCAACGACCTCTTTCAGATCTCCCGTATGAAATTTCCAATCAAGATCAAGATTATATACTATTCTTTCCATCGGATCACCCTTGACGTTTTTTTCTTTATAATACCAGTTGAAGAGCAGTTATTCAATCTAAAATATTTGCGTCAATATAAATATATTGCCCTGCCTTCTTTGACAGCATATGACAATATATTTGTCCATGCTGTGACATTTTGTGCAACAGCAAAGGTAATATAATAAAATTGAGGTGAGGGCATGGTTATATATGTTGACGTTCTTGTCTTTTTAAATACTGTAGTAGACTATCTGCTCATAAGGCTGACATCAAAAATGGCAGGGTACACCCTGAAATCCTGGAGGGCAATATTGGGTGCACTTGCCGCTGCCTTGTTTTCGCTTTCGGTGTTTCTGCCGCAGCTGCCCGTCCTGCCCGAAATAGGCATCAGGCTTGCGGCGTCGGTCACGGGTGTGGCTATAGCATTCGGATTCGGAAGTTTAAAAAAATTCACAGTGAATCTGCTTATATTTTACGCTGTTTCATTTGTTTATGCCGGAGTTATGATGGGAATATACATGGTGTCCCGGCCAAAGGTTATGAGTATAAATAACGGTGTCGTTTATTTTGATATCTCGGCACTGACGCTCATCACGGCGTCGCTTGTATTTTATATAATCATGACAGCCGCCAGGAAACTTATGAAAAGAAACTGCAAAGACGCCGGGCGCTGCCAGGTATGCCTATATTTTTATGATAAATACGTTACAGCCGATGCAATAATAGATACCGGTCATTCACTTTTTGACGCATTTGACGGCAGCGTAGTCATAATAATCGACCGTTTTACGTCAAAAGAGCTTTTCGGTGAAAACGATACCGACAACATGGTCTCGCTTATTCCGCCCGGAAGCGGAGAATTGCAGCTAAGGTTCAGGGTATCTCCCGTAAAGACAGTGTCGGGCGAAAGGCTGATGCCGGCAGTAAAAATCGACAAGGCGATAGTTGGTAACGGCAGAAAAAAATATACAATCGAGCATCCTGTAGTTGTAATTTCGAACGACAGCTTAGGCAGCGATTATTCGGTAATAATTCCGCCGGCGGCGGTTGGCGCATAAAATATATAGGGTATGGTGTTGATCTTGAAAATAATAGCGACAAATCTTCTGACTTTTATAAAAAATTTGATAGCAAAGTTCAGAACAAAAGACGGATGCTTTTACATAAACGGTCCGGAGACCCTTCCTCCGCCGCTTGGCAGCGAGGAAGAAGCAAAAACAGTCGCAATGCTGGGCACTGACCGCGACGCTTTCGCCCGTGAGCAGCTGATTGTTCATAATCTGCGACTGGTCGTGTACATAGCGCGCAAATTTGACGCTGCCGGAGCCGGTATCGAAGATCTTATATCGATTGGAACTATAGGACTTATAAAGGCTGTCAATACATTTTGCCCCGAGCGGAATATCAAGCTTGCAACGTATGCGTCAAGGTGTATAGAAAACGAGATATTGATGTACATGCGAAAAACGACGGCGCTGAAAACCGAAATATCGATAGATGAGCCGCTCAATGTTGATTGGGACGGAAATGAGCTGTTGTTGTCAGATATACTCGGCAGTGATGCCAATGAGGTTGGCGGAAGGGTAGAAGAGGAAGATGAAAAAAAGATGCTTAACGAGCAGATATCGCGCCTTTGCGACAGGGAAAGAAATATAATGAACCTGCGTTTCGGGCTCGGCGGATCAAAGGAGCACACACAAAAGGAAGTCGCAGATATGCTGGGAATATCACAGTCATACATTTCCCGTCTCGAAAAAAGAATCATCGCACGGCTTAAAAAGGAACTTGAAAAATCATATTGATTAATATAAATTTTAGTTTATAGGTATAAAAAAGAGCAAACAGTTTCTTGCTGTTTGCTCCAGTCTGTCGATAAACCCCAAAGTCTACTCTTTCGTCGGTTATGCTGCATTTTCCGTTTTTCCGCTGACATGCGCGGCGGAAAAACACCTTGTAAGCGAAAAACCGCAGAATATAGCGGTTTTTCAAGGACACTGGGGTGGTATTGGCGGGGATAGAGCGCAGTCCGAAAATCTTTGATTTTCGAGCGAGCGGCATTCCCGTCCAAAAGCGTGTCGACTTTTTCGACACGCTCGAGCAAACAGTTTCTTGCTGTTTGCTCTTGAATTATTGTGACATCAGCCGTTCGTAACGCTGCCGCTGCCGGTAATGTCTATCTTCTCACCGAGATATTTGGGATCGGGCTTGAAAACGCAGAAGAGGAAGTCTTTGTTTCTCGCTATGATCTCACGGATGTTACGGTTAGTCTGTCCAAGATAACGTCTCACATCTGCCGAGACTCCGTATGCGTCGATACCGAAGCTTTCGGCATCAAAAAGCGCTCTGTACAGATGATAGCTTTGCGTAACGACAACCGCATTTTCAATGCCAAATACCTTGTTTGCTCTAACCATGCTCTCATATGTTGAAAAACCGGCGTGGTCGCAGAATACCGCATCTTCGGGTACGCCCATATCAACGGCGTATTTTTTCATTGTGCCGACCTCGTCGTAATCAGTCCTGCCATGGTCGCCCGACATTAAAATACGCGGAGCGATACCTTTTTTGTATAACTCGACTCCCGTGATAATGCGGTCGTAAAGCATGTCCGACGGTCTGCCGTCATCCTTGACGCCGCAGCCGAGTATAATTATGCAGTCGTATCCGCCGCTTACACTGTCGACGGTAAAGATTTTATCTTTTTCCCTGTTCTTTATATAGCTGTTGACGCATAAGGCGTAAATACCGGTGACGACACCAAATATAAATAACACCGATATAACACAGATCACAGCTTTTTTACGTTTTGTCATATAATATCTCCTCTCTTTTGGGGGTGATATTTAATGTTTCATACCTGTAATTTTACAAAATTTTACAATGTGTGTCAAGCATCTTGAAAACAAAAATACGCTATGCTATAATCCACCTGTAAAATGAATAAAAGGGGACTGCTTATGGACTTTTCTGCTTTAAAAAATCCGCCTAAAAGATACAGACCTTCACCGTTCTGGTCATGGAACGAAAAGCTCAATACGGATGAGACAAGACGTCAGATCCGTCTTATGAACGAAGCCGGACTCGGTGGGTATTTTATGCATGCCAGGGGCGGTCTGCTTACCGAATATATGGGCGAAGAGTGGTTTCAAAATGTAAGCGCCGCAATAGACGAGGGCAAAAAATGCGGCATGCTTCCGTGGGGATATGACGAAAACGGTTGGCCGAGCGGCTTTGGCGCCGGCGCAGTAAACGGGCTTGGAATAAAGTATCAGCAGAAGTATCTCCGTATGGAGAAAACTTCAGCGCCTGTAAAGTCCGACCGTACAATAATCAACCTGCCGTACGAAGGATATAATCTTCATTTTTACTATGATGTTAACCCTTTCTATGTTGATACACTGGACGGGGAGGTCACCGACGAGTTTATAAGGGTGACTCACAGCGCATATAAGCTGAAACTCGGATCACAGTTTTCCGATATGAAGGGCTTTTTCACCGATGAGCCGCAGGTTTCACGCGCCGTTATACCGTGGTCATTTATAATTGAAAGGGAATATATGAACGCCTACGGTGAGCCGTTGGCACCCGAGCTTTTGAAGCTGTTTATGACCGTCGGCAATTTCAGACAGATAAGGTATCGTTTCTGGAAACTTGTGCGTGATCTGTTTGCGGACAATTTTTTGGGCAGAATACATAACTGGTGTAAAGAAAACGGCTCTATGCTTACCGGTCATATGGTTCTTGAGGAAGGCTTCAGAAGTCAGATCATGGCTAACGGTGCCTGTTCGCCGTCCTATGAATATATGGACATACCCGGTATGGATCATTTAGGACGCAGCCTTGCCTCGATCCAGACCGAAATGCAGCTTTCATCGGTAGCTAATCAGCTCGGCAAAAAACAGATACTTTCCGAAACCTTTGCACTGTCCGGCTGGAACGTCAGCTTTGAGGACTTAAGGGCAATGTTTGAAGCACAGCTCAATCACGGTATCAACCTGCTTTGTCAGCATCTTGAGGGCTACAGTCTGCGCGGTATCAGAAAAAGGGATTATCCGGCTTCACTGTTTATACATCAGCCGTGGTGGAAGGATTATAAGATCTTCAACGATATTGTCAGCCGAATCGGTATGCTCATAGCAGAGGGCGAGGTGAATTACGACATACTTGTGCTCAACACCATAGAGAGCGGCTGGATGTATTACGACAGTAATTCGTGGGACCTGCTTGATTCGCGCTTTTGTCGTGACATGATTGACACTATGCAGTCGCTTGAAAATTCCCAGCTGCAGTATCATCTGGGCGACGCAAGGATAATTGAGAGGTACGGTAAGATATTAGACGGCAGATTTTGCGTCGGTTCGCAGAAATACAGCGTAGTTATTGTACCGCCATGTCCCTGCCTTGGCGAGGAAACACTTTGCCTGCTTGAAAAATTCTCGGCTGAAGGCGGCACAGTTATATTTACGGAACAGGTGCCGGAATACGCATCCGGCGTCGTTACCGACCGCTTTGCAAAGCTTGCCGAGCGTTCAAAATTTGCATATCATAAGAGCGTCAGCGCAGCAGTGCCGGCAAATGTAAGAAAGATATCCGTAAGCTACGCCAATAAGGATAAGGAGCCGGTCTCGGTGCTTGTCCGCGACTTTTCCGACCGCGGCATGACAATGTATTATATTTTCAATCCGCTGGATGTAAAGCACGATATTGAAGTGTCGGTAAACGGAAAGAGCGCTGCTCTGTTCGACCCTCAGACCGGCGAGGAAAAGCCTGTTTATTTTGAAGAAACAGACAGTACACTTAAAATAAATACAACGCTTCAAAGACGCGGTTCTGTGGTACTGTTCGTATATAACGACGGCCGATCTGCCTCTTTGATACAGTCGGGCAGCAAATCATTAAGATCACTCAGCGATGTTTTAAAGGGTGATTGGAAGCTTAAAAAGGCTGATAATAACTGCCTGACGCTTGATTACTGCGACCTTTATTTTGACGGTGAGCTTGCAGCCGAAAACCTGCCGGTAAGCGATGTGCAGGAAAAAGCGTGTGCATTCTTAAGACCGGTAAAGACCGATGTGGTGTTCAGGTTCAATGTAAAAGACGACGGCTTTGAGCACTGCGATCTTGCTTTGGAAACTCCCGAAATATTCACAGTTACCGTGAACGGGGAAGAGGTGCCAAAAAATATTACCGGCTATCTGCATGATACTGCCTTTAAAACGATCGATATAAGAAGATATATAAAGACCGGAACAAATGAAGTGCGGCTGTCGTGCGAATTTTCTGAGCGCCCCGAAACCTATGAAAGCATAAAGAAATCTCCTGTTTTTGAGTCGGAGAAAAACAAACTTTCATATGATATGGAGATCGAAGCCATATATATTTCCGGCGATTTTTCCGTAAGAACAGATAAGCCATTTGAGCATCTGCAGCGCAGAGCTTTAAGAACCGACGGAGACTTTTATATATGCGCTAAGAACATAAATGTTACCGACGGCAACATGGCTGAACAGGGGTATCCGTTCTTTGCCGGAAGCATGACATTTGAAAAAACGGTCACCTTATCCGCCGACGACTGCCGCGACAGAGCGTTTACTCTCTCTGCGCTGTGCTCTAATGTCACAGAGGTCAAGGTAAACGGCTGGGATGCCGGAAAAATCATGTGGCATCCATATTCGATAGATGTATCAAACCTTCTAAAAGAGGGCGAAAATACATTTGAGGTCACGGTCATCGGAAACCTGCGCAACATGCTCGGGCCGTTCCACCTTGCAGAGGGCGAAAGCTTTTCAGTGTCGCCGAGATCGTTTTTCCATGAGTCGCCTATATGGATAAAGGGGAAAAATCCGTCATGGGTCGATTCATACTGCTTTGTTGAATACGGCTTGTTTTTCTGATATAAAAGGGCATCGTTTGATGCCCTTTTTAAATTTTTTGTTGACTGCAGTGTGGATTAGTATTATAATGATTTAAAATTAAAAAACGGAGGAAATTTTAATGGCTGTTTTTATTAACGAACCGTCGCATACCTTTAACGAGTATCTGCTTATTCCGGGCTATTCATCAAGTGAATGTATTCCGGCAAACGTGAGCCTTAAAACACCGCTTGTCAAGTTCAAAAAGGGTGAGAAGCCTGCTATTACAATGAACATACCGCTCGTTTCAGCGATTATGCAGTCGGTATCGGGCGATAAAATGGCTATTGCTCTCGCAACAGAGGGCGGCGTTTCCTTTATATATGGCTCCCAGTCTGTAGCCGATGAGGCTGAAATGGTCGCAAGAGCCAAGAACTACAAAGCCGGATTTGTCAAAAGTGATTCCAATATAAGACCGGATGCTACGCTTGCCGACGTTATAGCGCTCAAAGAAAAGACCGGTCACTCCACTATCGCCGTTACCGAGGACGGTACCGCCGACGGTAAGCTGGTGGGCATTGTTACAAGCAGGGACTACAGGGTCAGCCGTATGTCTCCCGATACTAAAGTAGATGAATTTATGACTCCGTTTTCCAAACTTATCTGGGCAAGGGAAGGTACAAGCCTTAAAGAAGCCAACGATATTATATGGGATAATAAGCTCAATTCTCTGCCTATTATAAGCAATGACGGTAAGCTCTGCTACATGGTATTCCGCAAGGATTACGATAATCACAAGCAGAATCCCAATGAGCTGCTTGACGAGTCAAAGCGCTATGTTGTCGGTGCCGGTATAAATACGAGGGACTATGCAGAGCGCGTTCCGGCGCTTGTTGAAGCCGGTGCGGATGTATTGTGCATAGACTCATCAGAGGGCTTTTCTGAGTGGCAGAAGCTGACTATAGACTGGATACGCTCACGTTACGGAGATACCGTAAAGGTTGGTGCAGGAAATGTCGTTGACGCAGAAGGCTTCCGCTTCCTTGCAGAAAGCGGTGCCGATTTTATAAAGGTCGGTATCGGCGGCGGTTCTATCTGCATAACCCGCGAAACCAAGGGAATCGGCAGAGGGCAGGCAACTGCTTTGATAGATGTCTGCAGGGCAAGGGACGAGTATTTTGAGGAAACAGGCGTTTATGTACCGGTTTGCTCCGACGGCGGTATTGTGTATGATCATCACATGACGCTGGCTCTTGCCATGGGCGCTGATTTCATAATGCTCGGCAGATATTTTGCCCGTTTTGACGAAAGCCCGACTAATAAGGTCAATATAGGCGGTAACTATTTTAAGGAGTATTGGGGCGAAGGCTCAAACAGAGCGAGAAACTGGCAGCGCTATGACCTTGGCGGCGATAAAAAGCTGTCTTTCGAAGAAGGCGTTGACTCATATGTTCCGTATGCCGGAAAGCTGAAAGATAATGTTGAGCTGTCGCTCAGTAAGGTAAAATCCACAATGTGCAACTGCGGCGCTCTGAGTATACCGGAGCTTCAGAAGAAAGCAAAGCTTACTCTTGTTTCGGCGACGAGTATCGTCGAGGGCGGCGCACATGATGTTATACAAAAGGAAAAAAGTCAGGCTATTAAATAATGCCCAAAATGCTGTGCATCATAATGTACAGCATTTTTTTGCTTGCAATATGAATAATTTTATGGTAACATGAACTAAGTTTATATAAGTATAAACTGAAAATTTTAATTTATTGGAGGAATTTTTTTGGATTCGGACAGTTGGGTGCAGATAATTTGTCTTGTAGTACTTATTACCTTTTCGGCGTTTTTTTCAGCGTCGGAAACCGCCTTTACTTCTCTAAACCGCATCAGACTTAAAACAATGGCTGACGATGGAAATCGTCGCGCCGCAGCAGCTTTAAAGCTGACTGAAAACTATGACAGGCTGCTGTCAAGCGTTCTTGTCGGCAACAATATCGTTAATATTACCGCTACGTCGGTCGCGACCGTGCTTTTCATAAAAGCGTTCGGACAGGGCAAAGGTCCTACGGCTTCGACCATTATAATGACGGTAATAGTGCTTATATTCGGCGAGGTCACCCCAAAAAGCGTTGCCAAAGAATCACCTGAAAAGTTTGCAATGTTTGCAACGCCGATATTGAGAGCCATATCTTTCATATTAACACCTTTTGTTGCTTTCTTCGTACTTTGGAAAAAGCTGCTCAACAAAATGTTCAAATTCCAGAATGACGATACGATAACCGGTGATGAGCTGCTAAATATCGTCGATGAGGCTGAGTCCGGCGGCGGTCTTGATGAAGAGGAAAGCGACCTTATCCGTTCAGCAATAACCTTCTATGAGTGCCCGGTCGGCGATATACTGACGCCGAGGGTCGATATGGTTGCTATTTCAAAGGATGATACGCCGCAAGATATCGCTGCTGTTTTTGACGAATCCGGATTTTCGCGCCTGCCCGTTTTTGACGGCGACGCAGACAACATAATCGGCGTTATACATATAAGGGATTTCAACAAATATGTAATAACAGGCGGTAAGCCTGTTTCATCGATAATTAAAGATACAGTTTATGTTGCAAAGCAGATGCAGATAAGCGATCTTCTAAAGCTTATGCAGTCCAAAAAGACGCACATGGCTGTAATTTCGGACGAATACGGCGGAACGGTCGGGATCGTTACGATGGAGGATATCCTTGAGGAGCTTGTCGGAGAGATCTGGGATGAATACGATGAGATAGTTGAAGAATTTTCGCCTCAGACCGACGGTTCGGTCAAGGTGCTCTGCAATGCCCAGCTCGATAAAATGTTTGAATATTTCGGACTTGAAGATGATAAAAAATCAGAGTCGGTCTCGGTTGGTGGCTGGGTGCTTGAGCAGCTTGGCAAAATCGCCGAGGAAGGTGATACCTTCACATATGAAAACCTTTCGGTGGTGGTCACAAAGGTCGAACAGCGCAGGATAATTGAGATATCGGTGAACGTTCTTGATACGGTTAAAGAAGACGTAAACGAGGACGACGCCGAAAAAGCAGAAGATTGACATTCTGCCTTTTGAAGATAACGTAAATCAAGCATAATATTATAAACAGAGCCGTGACATGCAGCAAAGCATATTGTCACGGCTTTTAATGTGCTATTGTAATAAATTTTAGTTTATAGGTGTACAAAAACAAATGGCTAATTGAATTTTTGTAGGGAACGAGCCCCCAGTGTCGTTCCGTGAGTCTGTCAATATTTCATTACGCAGGTAAACTAAAATTTATCGCTATTATATATAAAAAGGCAGGGGATGCCTGCCTTTTTAGCATTGTATTTTATTCAGCAAACTGGCTGTTGTAAAGGTCATAATAAAAACCTTTTTTCGCAAGCAGTGTGCGATGATCACCCTGTTCTATAATATTGCCGTCCTTCATAACAAGTATCATATCAGACTCTCTGATGGTGGAAAGTCTGTGCGCCACAACAAAGCTTGTTCTGCCCTGCATAAGCTTTTTAAATGAATTCTGAATATGCTGCTCGGTTCTGACATCTATGGACGAAGTTGCCTCATCAAGTATCAGCATCGGAGGGGGACTAAGCATTATCCTTGTAATGCATAGCAGCTGTCTTTGACCCTCGGACAGGTTTCCGCCGTCCTCGCCTATTACCGTGTCGTATCCGTCCGGCAGACGCCTTATAAAGCTGTGCGCATGGGTAGCCTTTGCAGCGGCGATTATCTCTTCATCGGTCGCGTCAGTTCTGCCCATGGTTATATTATCGCGTATAGTACCGGATTTGAGCCACGTCTCCTGCAGCACCATGCCTATATTGCGTCGCAGACTGTGCCTTGTGACCGTTCTCGTGTCGGTGCCGTCTACGCATATCGAACCGTTTGTGACATCATAGAACCGCATAAGCAGATTTATGAGGGTGGTCTTGCCGCATCCTGTCGGTCCTACAATGGCGATGTGCTGTCCCGATCTGATATCAAGGTCAAGGTCTTTAATAAGCGGCACTTCCGGGTTATACGAAAACGACACATTTTTGAAATTAACATTGCCGCTGACACTGCCAAGCTCCGGCAGTCCCTCATCACTTGACTGCGGCTGCTCATTTATCAGTTCAAATACACGGTCGGCACAGGCGAATGCATTCTGCAGCTCGGTAACAACACCGGATATTTCATTGAATGGTTTTGAATACTGGCTTGCAAAGCTAAGCAGACTTGATAGCGCACCGACAGTAAACAGCGGATCGCTTATAACCGACAAAGCTCCGACAAGTGCCACTGCCGCATATATCACTGCGTTTATAAATCTTGTGGAGGGGTTGACCATAGATGAAAAGAATGTAGCTCTCAGTGAATACCTTTCAAGCCGGTCGTTTATCTCGTCAAACCTTTTCATAGCTTCGTCGCCGTGGCAGAAAGCCGCAATGACCTTCTGATTTCCGACCGTTTCATCGATGTACGCCGTCTGTTCGCCGCGCGTTTCTGACTGCTTTTTGAACATGTCATAGGTATGTCCTGCAATGTATTTTGCGACAAACAGTGAGGCAGGAGTCGCAAGAACAACTATCAGTGCGATCTTCCAGTTAATGCTGAACATCAGAGCGACCGTACCGAGAATTGTCAGCACACCCGTAAAAAGCTGCGTAAAGCCCATGAGCAATCCGTCGGCAAAGGTATCAACGTCGGATATAACACGGCTGACCGTATCACCGGACGGGTGTGTGTCCATAAATTTCAAGGGCAACTTCTGTATTTTGTCAAATGCATCGCGGCGCATATCGTGGATGACGTCATAGGTTATCTTGTTGTTGATAATACTCATTATCCACTGCGCTGCGGCGGTGATCGTCACAGAAATACCGATCTTCAGTGTAATGACCGCTATTTTTTCAAAGTCAACATCGCCTTTTGTCACAATGCAGTCAATGGCTTGCCCGACAAGCACGGGCACATATAATGTCAGCGCTACCGTTACAGCCGCAAGCAAAATTGTCGCCGCTATTGACAGCTTATGCTTTTTAAGCAGCAAAAGGACATTTGAAAGGGTGCTTTTGTTTTTCTTTTTCATTGCTCAGGCACCCTCCTTCTCAAGCTGCGAGCGGCATATCTCAGCGTACAGCGGACAGGACAGCAGCAGTTCGTCGTGTGTGCCGAGACCGACGGCTTTGCCGTCCTCAAGCACAAGTATCCTGTCGGCATGCATAACGGTCGAGACGCGCTGCGATACGGTAAAAACAGTCGGGCGATAGGGAAGTGACGCTATTGCCTTTCTGAGCGCCGCTTCGGTCGCAAAATCAAGCGCCGACGAGCTGTCGTCAAGTATCAGTAGCTCAGGGTCTCCGACAAGCGTTCTTGCGATGGCAATACGCTGCTTCTGACCACCGGAAAAATTCCTGCCGCCTTGCTCCACCGGTGCGTCAAGTCCGCCTTTTGACTCAACAACAGCCAAAGCCTGTGCGTTGTCAAGCGCAGTCAGCAGAGCCTTGTCATCTGCATTTTTGCCGCCAAGTAAAAGGTTGTCCCGTATAGTGCCTTTAAACAGCACCGCTTTTTGAAGAACAGTGCCGACCTTGCGGCGCAGCTCCTTATCGGGTATTGTTTTGACATCCCTGCCGTCAATAAAAACGGCGCCCGAGGTTGTACCGTAAAAGTGCGGTATTAAGTTCACCAATGTTGTTTTTCCCGAACCTGTAGGTCCTATAATACCTATTGTTTCGCCCTTTTTGACGCACATATTTATCCCGTCGAGCGAGTCTGCGCCGGCACCGGCATATTTGAAGGAAACATTTTTGAACTCAACAAACGCACCCTTTGACGGCTCTGTGTCATCGGCAGAGCATTCCATTGATATTTCGGAATTTATAACGCTTTCAACGCGCGACGCCGAGGCTATCGACCTGTTGAGTGTTATTATCATATTAGCCAGCTTTATAAGCTCGACCAATATCTGCGACATGTAGTTATATAAGGCCACGACCTGTCCGGTAGTGAGGTCACCGTTATACACGCGTCTGCCGCCGACCCATATGATAGCTATGACAGCGGCGTTTACTACAACATAGGTAAGGGGATTCATGAGTGATGATATTTTGCCTACAAACTTCTGAGCCTTTGTCAGGCTGTCGTTCTGGGCTGAGAACTCAGCCTTTTCGTCGTCCTCCTTGCAGAACGCCCTTATGACACGGACGCCAAGCAAAGTCTCTCTTGTTTTCTTCAACACACCGTCAAGCTTTTTCTGAACAGACTTATAAAGCGGAACGGTGACGGTCATTATCACCACTACTATAACGCCTAATACCGGTATTGACGCGGCAAAAACGAGGGCGGTCTTAACATCGACCGAAAACGCCATTATCATGGCGCCGAAAACGATAAAGGGCGAGCGCAGCAGCAGGCGCAGCGCAAGGTTTACACCGGTCTGTATCTGGTTTATGTCGCCGGTAAGCCTTGTGATAAGTGTTGAAGTTCCGACATTGTCTATATCGGTAAACTTAAAATCCTGTATTTTATTGAAAACGGCATGCCTAAGGCTTGAAGCAAAGCCGACAGACGCCTTGGCGGCAAAATACTGCGCCGTAACGGCACAGATAAAGCCTATAAGTCCAAGTCCTGCCATCAGCAGTCCGCGCGATATTATATATCCTTTATCGCCGCTTTCGATGCCGACATCGATAATATCGGCAACTACCAGCGGAACGAACAGCTCAAAAAGCGCCTCGATCAGCTTGAAAAAAGGACCCAAAAGCGCATGAACCCTATATTTTTTCATATAACACATCAATTTTTTCATAATGCATTTCCTTTTTCTGAATTACCAGACAATTATATATCAACAGACTAATAAAATCAATCGTTAAATATAAATCTTTAGACTTCACAAACGGCGGAAAATGTGATAAAATAACTAAAACTGTCAAGAGGTAATATTATATGAACGATAAAAAGATAAGCCGCATAAACGAACTTACCAAAATATCAAGAGAGCGTGAGCTGACCGACAGCGAAAAGGCTGAGCGTCAGGCTTTAAGGCAGGAATATATAAATGATATGAAAGCGTCGCTCACAGGTCAGCTTGACAATACTTATATCCTTTATCCCGACGGCAAAAAAGTCAAGGTGCAGAAAAAATTATAATATCATGGTATTATAAACTCCTTTACAGGTAATTATAAAGTAAAGGAGTTGTTTTATAATGCTTACCGAAACCGAATTATTGAATTTTGTACGTCAGAATGTAGAAATGGGCGTTGACGGAATAAAGCTCGTCATTGATGATATTTCCGACGCCGACTTTATATCTGAACTTCACCATGAGCTTAGCGAATACGACAGGATATATAACGCTGCAGACAGCCTGCTTGAAGAAATAGGCGGTGAAAAGCAGGACGTCAAAGCAGCTGCCAAAATAGCCGCGCATCTTTCCGGCAAAATGAAATTCATGAGCGGCTCAACATCAAAAATTGCCGAATCGATGATACAGGGCAGCACCATGGGAACCACCAAACTTATACAGCACATAAACGACTATTCCGGCGACGAAAAGGTCCTGAAAATTGCCGAGGATCTCAGGAAAACCGAGGAAAACAATATAGAAAATCTCAAAAAATTTCTGTAAATAAAGCGGCACCCGGTGCTTAGACCATGCCGCTGTTTATTTCACTTATAAGCTCGGGTATTTTTTCGACCGTAGGAAGGGAATACTTCGGTCTTTTAATGCCTTCCAGCACCCATGTTCCGGTTGTGTCAATATGGATCGGCAGACAGCCCGCGTTTCTCGACGCTTCAATGTCGTTTTGCGGATTGTCGCCTACATAAGCCATTTCACATGGCGCTGCAGAGAGCGCCTCTGCCGTTATTATGAACGGTTCGGTATGCGGCTTTGCAAATTCGTGCTCGCCGCCTATGTATATGTAATCAAAATAATCTCTTATTTTCAGAAGATCTATCTTCCTGTTTTGCAGTTTTGCGTTGCCGTTTGTAATAAGCCCCAGCTTGAAACCGCTTTTCTTAAGGCTTTTCAGCATAGGTGCGGTGAAGGGGAAGCTTACCGCCGTGTTCATAAATTCACCCATGACAAACTTTCTGTATTCGTCATATTGCGGCGTCTTGGCAAACAAACAGGTATCTTTATAGAGATATTCCTGCAAGGCGTCCCAGCCTTTGTGAACATAATAACGGTCGGCATGTATCATTATTTCTGCAGCCTGTTCATCCGAAAGTTTGCTGTTCAGTTCAAAATGTGTTTTTAAAAGCGGCGCTATAAGTCTTAATGTTGCATAGCGGTCGTAAAGCGTATGATCAAGGTCAAAAGAAATAGCTTTTATCATTATCATTCCTCCGTCAGATATTTTATAACGTAGGATATATCTTGTCAATAGAAAGGAATTTTGAGCTTATGAGGATAATTCTTGCAAGCGGTTCACCAAGAAGAAAGGAAATATTGCATAATCTGGCTGTGGATTTTGAAGTTATCACCGCCGATACAGACGAAGCCTGCAGTGAGAGCGACCCGGGAAAATATTCCGAGCTGCTGGCAGTAAGAAAGGGCAGGGCTGTGAGCGATCTTGTAAATGATAAAGATGCACTTATAATTTCGGCAGACACAGTCGTTTATATCGACGGTGAAATTCTCGGCAAGCCGACCGACGAAGCGGACGCCGAAAGGATACTAAGGGAGCTTTCAGGCAGAACCCACACAGTCGCCACCGGGCTGTCGCTCATAAAGGGCGACAAAGCAGTCTCGGATTTTGAGGAGACCGATGTGAATTTTGCAAAAATGCCAAATGAATTTATAAAGCAATACATAAGCTCCGGCGAGCCGATGGACAAGGCAGGCGCATACGGCATACAGGGCAGAGCATCCTTGTGGATCGACGGCATAAACGGCGATTATTTCAACGTGGTCGGCTTTCCGGTCAGGCTTTTCTGCAAGCTGCTATTAAAGCTCGGCATTGATCCCATGAGTGTATGCGACATCTAAAGCAAGCCTGCCGAATAATAAGTCTTGATTTTGCATAACCGTTATTGTATAATAAATTTTATGCAACAGCGGACAGACGTTAAAATAAGTAGGGGAAGTTTTGAATATGAGCTGCAGATTGTTATTTGTACGACACGGACAAAGTCTTGGTAACCTGACAGGCAGGTTTCTCGGGATAACCGATCTTGATCTGTCGCCGCTTGGCGCCGTTCAGGCACGGCGCACCGCCGATTACCTAAAGGATGAAAAAATTGATGTTATCTATGCAAGCGATCTTATAAGAGCGTGTCACACCGCTCAACCGCTTTCGGAAATAAAGGGGCTGCCCATAATAAAAGACAAGCGTTTAGAGGAGATAAACGCCGGTCTTTGGGAAAACAGGACGTTTGACGACCTTGAAAAGGAATTTCCCGAATCTTACGAGGGTGTATGGCTCCACGACATAGGCAATTCAAAGGCAGACGGCGGCGAAAGCGTCGCTCATCTGACCGGCAGGATATATGATGCGGTGCATGATATAGCCATGAAAAACGACGGTAAAACCGTAGCAATATTTTCTCATGCTACACCTATCAGGGCATTTTTCTGCAGGATATACGGCTACAGCCTGTCGGAAATGGTAAAGCTGCCGTGGCCTACAAATGCTTCGGTAAGCGAGGCGGTGTTCGAAAGCGGTAAATTCGAACCTGTCAGATACAGCTATGACGAATTTATGGGGGAACTTTCAACGGCTCTTCCCAAAAACTGTTGAGGGTGGTATTGCCTTGAGCTATACTGATGTTCTTATTCTTAGCATAGGTCTTTCCATGGATGCCTTTGCAGTGGCTATCTGCAAAGGTCTTGCAATGAAAAAAGCGACGATAGGAAAGTGCTCCATAGTCGGTGCGTGGTTCGGCTCTTTTCAGTCGCTCATGCCGTTTTTGGGATTTTGCCTTGCATCCCTGTTCAGTAAATACATAGATAAATACGATCACTGGATAGCCTTTGTGCTCCTAAGTCTTATTGGTGCGAACATGATCAAGGAGTCACTTTCTAAAGACGATGAAAACACGTCGGGTAGCTCACTGTCGTTCAGAGTGATGCTTCTCATGGCTATCGCCACGAGTATTGACGCTCTGGCGGTAGGCGTTACCTTTGCCTTTTTAATGAACTTTTGGAAAATGGTCATATCAGTGCTCATGATCGGCGCAGTGACCTTCACACTGTCATATATCGGTGTCAGGGTCGGCAACATTTTCGGTGCAAAATATAAGTCCAAAGCTGAGCTTGCCGGCGGTATAATACTGATACTTTTAGGTATTAAAATATTGCTTGAAGGTCTCGGAATTTTAAACTTCTGATAATAAAAATTTAAGCCGTCCGCATTTCTTTGCGGACGGCTTTTTTTGAGCTGTTATTTATATCAGTTGATTATTACTTTATCCCAGAGCGACTCAAAATATGAACGTGTATCGCTGTCAAGATCGTGGAAATACTCGGTCTTTATACTGTCCATGTTATCAGGGTAAAGTATCTTGTTATCCTTTAAGGAATATTCGGGATTGTTTCTGACCGAGGTATTCGGTGTTGCGTAGCAAAGATATTCCGCATTTGCAAGCGCCACCTCGGGGTCAAGCATGAAGTTTATAAACATCTGTGCAGCCTCAACGTTTTTAGACGAAGCAGGTATGCACATGGAATCAACAAATATATTTGTACCTTCCTTAGGATAAACAAATTTAAGATCGGGATTGTTTTCAGCCATGGTGAGATAATCGCCGGCATAGTAGGGGGCAATAGCGGCGTTTCCGCCCTCCATTTTACTGAACACCTCATCCATTACATGTCCCTGAAGGACACCGTTCTGCTCTATAAGCTTTTCGGCAGCTTTGTCCCAGTCTGACTTATCTGTGGTGTTTAAATCTATTCCAAGTAAAAACTGGGCTATCGCAAAAGCGTCACGGGAGTTGTTGAATGTAAGGATATTGCCTTTGTATTTCTCGTCCCACATAACACTCCAGCTGTCAGGATCGCCGGAGACCATTTTTGAATTGTATATAAGGCCGACCATGCCGACATTGTACGGCACGGTATATTCCTCATTTTCATCAAAATAAAGACCCTTGTACTGATCGTCGATGTATTTATAATTTGAAATTTTGGTAAGTTCGATCTTCTGAAGCAGGCCTTCGTTTTTCATACGCTCGATCATATAATCCGAAGGGATTATAACATCATACGCAACGGCGCCGCTTTTGATTTTGGCATACATTGCCTCGTTGCTTTCGTAGGTCACATAATTGACCTTGATACCTGTGACCTTCTCAAATGCGGCAACGACATCAAGTGAGCCTTCCGAGCCGTTTGAGATATACTCGCCCCAGTTGAAAACATTGAGGGTCGTGCCGGCAAGATCTTTAGTATATGTGCCTTCGAGGTTTTTGACCTCTGTATTGCTTTTGCCGCATCCGGCGAAAAGCGAAAAGCTGAGAACTGTCACAGCAGCTAATATTATCGATAAAACTTTTTTCATTTTGATCTGATGCTCCTTTCTGATTTATCCGATCTGTTCTGTACTATATTGAGCACTATCATAAGCAGAAGTATTGCTATAAACATTATGCTTTCAAGGGCGTAAACATCGGGTTTTAAAGGCTTCTTTGCCATTGAGTATATCACCAGCGGCAGCGTCTGGAATGTGCCATTCGTAAAGTAGCTTATGACAAAATCATCAAGCGACATTGTAAAAGCCATAATAAATCCGATCACTATACCCGGCATTATGGATGGCAGAACGACTTTGAAAAACGCCGCAACAGGGGAACATCCCAAATCCTCGGCAGCCTCAATAAGGTGTTCGTCTGCGGTCTTTAATTTCGGCATAACGTTCAGTATGACATAAGGCAGACTGAAGGTTATATGCGCTATAAGTATGGTAAAAAAGTTTACCGAGCTTGTAAGACTAAGCAGCTTTCCGACCGACACAAACATCAGCATCATGGAAATACCGGTCACGACATCGGGATTCATCATCGGGATGTTTGTAGCGGTCATTACGGCACTTTTAAGCCACTTTTTTCTCATTTTCGCGATACCGACCGCGGCTACCGTTCCGAGCACGGTAGCAATGACCGCCGAGATAACTGCGAGCAGCAGCGTGTTTTTCAACGCGTCGATAAGGTTGCTGTTATATAAAAACAGCTCCTTGTACCAACGGACGGAAAAGCCCTTGAAGATAGACGTGCTTTTGGCTGAATTGAATGAGAAAACTATCATAACAAAGATAGGCGCGTAAAGCAGCAGCATTACAAGCGACATAAAAACGGTCCTCAGCGCCTTCATACCACAACACCTCCGCTCTCAACGCCGTCATCCGAAAAGCGGTTGACTATGGCAAGGCTTATAAGTATAAGCACCATGAGCACGAGCGATATGGTAGCGCCCATGTTGTAGTTTACCTCGCTCGATTTATAGAATTTATCCTCAATGACATCGCCTATCATTTTTATCATTCCGTTGCTGAATTCATACGAAATGTAAAATGTACTGATACAAGGTACAAACACCATTGTTATACCCGATAAAACACCGGGTATACTGAGCGGAAAAATAACACGCTTCATGGTGCCGACGGCATTGCAGCCAAGATCGGCAGACGCCTCGGTAAGCGATCTGTCCACCTTTGAAATAACCGAATAAATGGGCAGTATCATAAACGGCAGATAGTTATACACCATTCCGAAAATGATTATGCCGGCGTTGCCTAAAAACTGGACACTGCCAAGTCCCAAAGAGGTCAGCAGCTTGTTTATAATACCGTTGTTTTCAAGTATCTGACGCCACGAATATGTGCGGACAATAAGGTTCATGAGCATCGGCAGCATTATAAGCAGCATGCACATTCTCTGCGCCGAAATATTGATCTTGGTCATACAGTAGGCAAACGGATAACCTATAATAAGGCAGATAATCGTCGCCCAGAACGCATACGCGACGGAGCGACCGAATACCGGCATATATATGCCGCTTGTAAAAAAATCCTTTACATTCTGAAATGTAAAGGCGCCGCTTTGATCGGTAAATGCATAATAAACGACAAAGATCAGCGGTACGATTATAAAAATGACCGACCAGGCGATGTAAGGGGAGTTAAGCAGAATGTTTTGTCTGTTTCTTTTCATTCCGCTTCCGCCTCCGCGAGGGCGCTCTCCTCATTCATTTCGTCAAGCTCTTCGCTGTAAGAGCTGTAATCACCGAACTTACCCGAATACTCGGACTTTTTCATGATGTGTATAGCGTCGGGTTCAATATAAAGTCCGACCGTTTCACCGACCTCATGCTTGTCGGTTGTCTGTATCATCCATTTGAAATCGTTTATATCAACGATTATTTCATAATGAACTCCGAGAAATGTGACCGAGGTGACATTACCCTCAAGCATGCCCTTCATGGGCGGCACAATATCAACGTCCTCTGGGCGTATAACAACGTCAACATCCTCGCCGTCGGCAAATCCCGAGTCAAGACATGCAAATTCCTTGTTGTCAAACTCAACCAGGAAATCCTTTTTCATAACGCCGTCAAGTATGTTGCTTTCACCGATAAAATCCGCAACAAAAGCATTTTCAGGCTCATTATAAATATCCGCCGGCGTGCCTATCTGCTGGATCTTGCCCTTATCCATAACGATAACGGTATCAGACATGGAGAGAGCCTCCTCCTGATCGTGGGTTACGAATATGAACGTGATCCCCGTGCTTTTCTGCAGATTTTTAAGCTCGACCTGCATGTCCTTTCTCAGCTTCAGATCGAGCGCTGACAGCGGTTCGTCAAGGAGCAGGACACGCGGGCGGTTGATGATAGCACGCGCAATGGCAACACGCTGCTGCTGTCCGCCCGAAAGTGTCTCGATCCTGCGTTTTTCAAGACCCTTCAGATTGACCAGCGCCAGCGTCTCATCGATTTTTTTTGCAATTTCCGCTTTGGGTACCTTTTTGACCTTCAGTCCGAATGCAACATTGTCATAAACATTTAGATGCGGAAACAGAGCATACCTCTGAAAGATAGTGTTGATATTTCTTTTATAAGCAGGCAGGGAATTGATCCTTTTGCCCTCAAAAAAAACATCTCCGCTGTCGGGTGACGCGAAACCTGCAATGATCCTCAGTGTTGTGGTCTTGCCACAGCCGGAGGGACCGAGCAGCGTAACGAACTCGCCATCCTTAATAGACAGGTTTATCCCGTCAAGGACGACTTCTCCGTCAAACGACATGCGGATGTCTTTCAGATCAACAATAGATTTTTTAATCATTTAAGCATCCCCCTTTGCGGATAAAATCCGACAAAACCAAAATGGCTCTGCGCGAACTCGCGGTATCTCTGTTAAAAGCCCTCCGCAAAGGGTTTTTCATAGTTCTCGGTTTTATCCTTACAAAACGGAACTACGGCTTAAAACTTGAATGCCGCTATGATGGCACAGATGCAAAAACGCATTGATGTTATATTATTGATTTTTTGCAGTAATGTCAATAGTTTTTCGCAAAATATACGTCTAAAACTTTAAATTTATTCATTTTCAGAGGTATTTCGACCAAAAATTCAGCTTTTTCTGTAAATATCACCGAAATACGCCCGAAAGCAAATGAATTGTAATTCTACATTTATGCGCGTCTTAGCCGTAATAAAACTATTGCCTTTAAGCGACAGGTGTGGTATAATTCATTGGATAAAATATTATATTCCGGAGGCGAAATCATATTGATAATACTCGGCATCGATCCCGGATATGCCATAGTAGGCTTTGGCGTGATAAAATATGAGGGAAATCATTTTACAACACTTAAATACGGTGCTGTCACAACGCCTGCCGGGATGCCGTTCGGAGACAGACTTTCGCTTATTTTTGACGGAATGAATGAAATTTTCAGCCAATTCAAAATAGACGCTATGTCGATAGAAAAGCTGTATTTCAACACGAACACAACAACCGCTATAGATGTCGCACAGGCAAGGGGAGTTATAATGCTTTCCGCCCAAAAGAACTCGGTTGCAGCTTTTGAATACACACCGCTGCAGGTCAAGCAGTCGGTCACAGGCTACGGCAGGGCTGAAAAAAAGCAGATAATGGAAATGACAAGGGTCATTTTGGGACTTGAAAAGGTGCCGAAGCCCGACGATACAGCCGACGCATTGGCTTTGGCTGTATGCCACGCACACTGGTCCGGTTCAATGACCGGCAGACTTACTCTCGGAGGTAGATTTTAAACATGATATATTCACTTTCAGGTAAGCTGTTGATGACCGACGCTTCTTCGGCAGCCATTGAATGTTCCGGCGTCGGATATCGCTTCACTGCACCGGTTAGCACCCTTGCCGCACTGCCACAGGTAGGCAGCAACGCTTTTGTATATACATACATGAATGTAAAACAGGACGGCATTGACCTGTATGGCTTTGCAGATACCGCCGAACTCGATATGTTCAAATTGCTTATATCGGTCAGCAACGTGGGACCAAAGCTTGCGATCTCGGTGCTTTCGACCTTCAAGGTAGACGATATCTGCCTTTACATCGCAAACGGTGACTCAAAAGCGCTGTCAAAGGCGTCAGGAGTTGGACTTAAATCCGCTCAGAGGATAGTTCTTGAACTGAAAGATAAAGTAAGTGCCGGCAGTGCAGCCGTCAGCCGTGACAACAGTTCTGATAACGGTATGAGCACCGACGGCTCCGCCGCAAAGGACGCGATAGCCGCACTTGTGCAGTTCGGCTACACGCAGGGTGAAGCCGCCGCCGCCGTCGGAAAATGCAAAAATCTTGAACACACGGAAGATATCATAAAGCAGGCGCTGCGTCTGCTTGCAACTCAACTGTAACGGAGGCAACCAATGTCAGAGTTTGATTTTGAAAACAGAATCGTAACACCGGAATATTCTCCGGGTGATGTTGATGTTGAGACAACGCTGCGTCCGCGCTCACTTGCCGAATATATAGGACAGGACAAGGTCAAGGATAATCTCGATATTTACATAAAGGCTGCAAAACTAAGAGGTGAGTCGCTCGACCATTGCCTGCTGTACGGACCTCCGGGACTTGGCAAAACCACCCTTGCAGGTATAATAGCCAACGAGATGGGAGTTAATTTAAGAATAACATCCGGTCCTGCCATCGAAAAGCAGGGCGACCTTGCGGCGCTGCTCACAAATCTCAATGAGGGCGACGTGCTTTTCATCGACGAGATACACCGACTTTCGCGCAGTGTTGAAGAGGTGCTTTATCCGGCTATGGAGGATTTTGCACTTGATATCGTCATCGGCAAAGGTCCGGCTGCGCGGTCTATCCGCCTTGATCTACCGCATTTTACACTTGTAGGCGCTACGACACGCTCCGGTCAGCTTACCGCTCCGCTGCGTGACCGTTTCGGAGTTTTGTTGAGACTTGAGCTTTATACCCCCGAACAGCTTGCCGATATCGTCAAGCGATCGGCAGGTATCCTTAATATCGGCATTGAAGATGAAGGCGCCCTTGAAATTGCCTCTCGTTCAAGAGGAACTCCGCGTATTGCCAACAGGCTTTTAAAGCGTGTGCGTGATATAGCGCAGGTCGAATATAGCGGTGTCATAACCGAGGATATTGCCCGTCTTGCACTTTCGCGCTTTGAGATCGACGAGCTGGGACTTGACGATTTTGATAGGCGTATGCTGACAACGATAATCAAAACATATTCAGGCGGTCCCGTTGGACTTGACACACTCGCTGCTGCGGTAGGTGAGGACAGCATGACAATAGAGGACGTATATGAACCGTATCTTATGCAGATAGGCTTCCTGTCACGCACCAACCGCGGCAGATGCGTAACTGCGGCATGCTATGATCATTTAGGTATCGCGCGTCCGCAGACTGGCACACAGATGAATATGGATATATAAGATATTATTTAATTGATCAACAACAGAATGGAGAAGTTTTATGGGAAGATTATTTGGAACAGACGGAGCCAGAGGTATTGCTAATTCGGAGCTTACATGCGAGCTTGCAATGAGCATCGGCAGGGCGGCAGCTTATGTTTTAACAAAACATTCCACCGTGCGTCCTAAGGTAGTTATCGGAAAGGACACAAGAGTGTCGTCGTCCATGCTTGAAATGGCTCTGGCAGCCGGTATGTGCTCGTTTGGTGCTGATGTTATACTGGTTGGATTTATCCCGACTCCGGCAGTTGCGTATCTGATACCGGAGGTCGGAGCTGATGCAGGCGTTATGATATCGGCTTCTCACAATCCGTGCGAATACAACGGAATAAAGATATTTGACCGTTTCGGATATAAGCTGCCCGATGCTATAGAGGATGAGATAGAAGCGATAGTTCTCGACAATGCGGTCATTATCGACCTTCCCACCGGCGGCGATATAGGCAGCATCTATTCAAGACATGACTACCGTGACAAATATATCGAGCATGTGGTCTCCACCGTTGAGGACGGTACAAGACTCGACGGCATGAAGATAGTCATTGACTGCGCGAACGGCAGTGCTTCGCAGACCGCCGAGCGCATTTTCACATCAATGGGCGCACAGTGCCACATGCTGCACAACCGTCCGGACGGCGTAAACATAAACGAGCATTGCGGCTCGACTCATATGGATGATCTTATTGACTATGTCAACGCACACGATGTTGATCTTGGTCTTGCATTTGACGGCGACAGCGACCGCTGCCTTGCCGTTGACGAAAAAGGAAAGCTTATAGACGGCGATAAGCTGATAGCAATTTTCGCCAAGGAGCTTAAGCGTTTGGGTCAGCTTAACGGCAACACAGCCGTTGTAACGGTTATGACCAACATAGGCTTCAAGAAATTTGCCAGAGAAAATGATATTGATATAGCCGAAACAGGCGTCGGCGACCGCTATGTGCTTGAAAACATGCTGAAAAACGATTACAGCATAGGCGGAGAGCAATCCGGTCATATTATATTTAAAAAATATGCAACTACCGGTGACGGTCAGCTTTCAGGTCTGCAGTTCGCCGCCGCTATGGCGCGCACCGGCAAAAAGGCGTCAACCCTTGCATCGGTCATGACGTCGTATCCGCAGGTGCTTGTCAATGTCACGGTTACGAACGATAAAAAAGAGCTTATAAAGACCGATGACGATATAAAAAATGCCATAAAGGCGGCGGAAAATCAGCTCGGCGACAACGGGCGTATTTTAGTCCGCGCATCAGGTACCGAACCGCTTATCCGCGTTATGATAGAGGGCGAAAATATCGTTGAGATAGATAAAATCGCAAACAGAGTTGCCGACATAATAAAGGAAAAAGCGGCAAAATGAGAGCGGTTAAGGACTTTGATGATTTCGAGCTTATAGACGCAACCGACGGCGAAAGACTCGAACGCTGGAAAGATATTATACTTATAAGACCCGACCCACAGGTTATGTGGCACGAAAAGCGGAAAAATCCGCTGTGGAATTCTCCGCACGCCGTATATCACCGCTCGCAAAGCGGCGGCGGCTCGTGGGAAATGATCAAAAACGTGCCGAAGGTCTGGACGGTTAATTTTCGTGACCTTACATTCCGCTTAAAGCCTATGGATTTCAAGCACACCGGTCTGTTCCCTGAACAGGCGGTTAACTGGGATCTTATGTCGCAGGTCATAAAATCGGCTGACCGCCCCTTAAAGGTGCTGAATTTATTTGCCTACACCGGCGGCGCCACAGTTGCCTGCCTTAAAGCCGGCGCGGCTGTAACACATGTAGACGCTTCAAAAGGTATGGTAGGTTGGGCTAAAGAAAACGCTGCCGCGAGCTCGGTTGCGGATCGCACGGTCAGATGGCTCGTGGACGACTGTCTAAAATTTCTTGCAAGGGAAATAAGACGCGGCAATAAATATGACGGCATAGTTATGGATCCTCCGTCATACGGCAGAGGACCAAACGGCGAGGTGTGGAAAATAGAGCAGCAGCTGTCTGAGCTGCTCACCCTTGCCGCAGGCGTTTTGTCTGAAGATCCGGCATTTTTCCTGCTAAATTCGTATTCCGGCGGCATATCGCCGACAATAATAAATTACATGGTCAATAAGACCGTCTTAAAAGGTATCGGCACAGCCGTTACCGATGAGATAGGTCTTGCGGTCACCGACCGTGATATTACACTACCGTGCGGCTGCACGACGTATTGGATAAAAAACTATGGATAACCTTATAACATTAAACAATGTGTCCTTTGCTTATGAAAGCGACGAAGGCACAAATGAAGTAATGCGTGACCTTTCGGTATCGTTTGAAAAGGGCAGATTTACTGCCGTTTTAGGACACAACGGCTCGGGAAAATCGACCCTTGCAAGATTGCTCAACGGACTGCTCGTTCCAAATAAGGGCACAGTCACCGTAAACGGTATGCAGACCGACGATGAGAAAAACGATATTGCGATAAAGCGCACCGTCGGCATGGTATTTCAAAATCCCGATAATCAGCTGGTTGCAACGGTAGTTGACGAGGATGTGGCTTTCGGACTTGAAAATTTAGGCGTACCGCACGATGAAATGGTAAAAAGGGTCGCAGACGCCTTAAAAGCTGTCGGCATGAGCGATTACGCAAAAAGCGCACCGCATAAGCTGTCCGGCGGTCAGAAGCAAAGGGTAGCTATAGCCGGTATAATAGCCATGGAGCCGCAGTGCATAGTTTTTGATGAACCGACAGCCATGCTTGACCCTAAAGGCCGCAAAGAGGTTATGGAGGTCATTTTGAAGCTATGCCGCGAAAAGGGCATAACCGTTATACTCATAACGCACTATATGAACGAAGCCGCCATGGCTGACCGCGTGGTCATCATGGATAAGGGCAGTATAATACTTGACGGCACGCCGCGTGAGGTTTTTTCGAATGTTGAGACGCTGCAAAGCACAGGTCTTGACGTTCCGCAGCCGACGGCGCTTGCCACTCTGCTGAAAAAAGCCGGCATGGACCTTAAAGACGGTATACTTACCGTCGATGAATGTGCAAAGGCCGTGACCGAAGCTTTAAAAGGAGAAATCTGATTGTCGCTTTTAGAAGTAAAAAACCTTACCTACACATACGGTAAATCAACGCCGTTTGTGACGCATGCCGTCGATAACGTATCCTTTAAAATTGAAAAGGGCGAGATCATCGGTTTGATTGGTCATACCGGTTCGGGAAAATCGACCATTGTCCAGCAGCTCAACGGTCTTATAAAGCCGGAAAGCGGCGAAGTTGTGCTTGACGGCAAAAACATATGGACCGAATATAAAAATATAAGTGAAGTAAGGTTTAAGGTAGGTCTTGTTTTCCAGTATCCGGAATATCAGCTGTTTGAGGATACCTGCATAAAGGATATATCATTCGGTCCGAAAAACATGGGACTTGGCGAGGAAGAAGCAAAAAAAAGAGCGCTGGAGGCGGCACGGCTTGTCGGTCTCGATGAAAAGCTGCTTGCAAAATCACCGTTTGATCTTTCGGGCGGTGAAAAGCGCCGTGTAGCCATTGCCGGCATTATCGCCATGCAGCCTGAGGTGCTCGTTCTTGATGAGCCTACCGCAGGGCTTGATCCGGTCGGACGTGACACCGTGCTTTCAATGATAAAAGAATACAGAGCCTCGACCGGCGCCGCCGTCATAATCGTATCGCACAGCATGGAGGACATGGCTAAAACGGCGGACAAGCTGCTTGTTATGAACAGCGGCAGACTTTGCATGTTTGATACCGTGAAAAATGTTTTTTCGCATGCAAAGGAGCTTGAAGAAATAGGACTTGACATACCTGAGGTCACAAAAATCGCGTCAAAGCTTGCTGATAACGGATTGCCTGTTGACCGCAGCATTTATACCGTTGAAGCGCTTTTGGGTGCCATACTTTCTATAAAGAAAGGCGGTGCTATTAATGCTTAGCGACATAACCTTCGGTCAGTTTATAGATACAGATTCTTCCATACACAGACTTGACCCGCGCACGAAGCTGCTTTATCTCATCGCTTATATAGTTCTTATATTTTCAGCCGGTAATTTTCTGACGCTTGCATTGCTGACGCTGTTTTTGGCGGTGCTGATCCCATTGTCGAAAATACCGTTCAAAATGTACCTGAAAAATATAAAGACAATATTGCCGATAATAATTATAACCGCACTGCTCAATATGTTTTATGCAGGCGGCGGTACCGTTATTTTCAAGTGGTGGGTGTTTACCCTGACAGTAGGCGGTATTGAGCGCGCGGCATTTATGTCGCTCAGGATCATTTTACTGATATTATCAAGCGCGATACTCAGCTACACGACGTCACCAACATCGCTGACCGCTGCCATCGAAAGCCTTTTGAAGCCGTTGTCGCTTTTAGGTCTTGGCAACGCCGTTCATACAATGGCCATGACCATGACTATAGCGCTCAGATTTATACCTACGCTTATAGAGGAAACTCAAAAAATAATGAACGCGCAAAAGGCGAGGGGAGCAGATCTCGAAAGCGGTGGAATAATCAAAAGGATAAAGGCGTTGCTGCCGATACTTATACCGCTGCTTATATCCTCTGTAAGGCGCGCCTATGAGCTTGCCGAAGCAATGGAATGTCGGTGCTACAACGGCGGCAGCGGCAGGACAAAGTTCCGTATAATGAAATTTTCGGCGCGTGACTGCATATCGGTCATAACTGTCTTGGTGCTCACCGCCGGGACCGTTGTTCTGAACATTTTCGGCAATAGAATAATAAGCTTCATTTTCTGAGGTGTTAAGACTTGAAAAGGCGACTGCTGACAATTAAATATGACGGCAGCCGTTACTGCGGCTGGCAGGTGCAGCCAAACGGCGTCAGTATACAGTCCTGTATGCAATCGGCTTTGGAAAAGGTGCTGGGATTTAAGCCTGATGTCACCGGATGCAGCAGGACCGATGCCGGCGTACACGCCAATATGTTCTGCCTGCATTTTGATTCGGACGATAATATCAGCGACTACAAGCTGCCGCTGGCACTGAATTTTTATCTGCCTTATGATATATCTGTCATATCATCAAGGGAGGTGCCTGACTGTTTTCACGCCCGTTATTCTTCAAAGGGCAAGAATTATATTTATAAAATACATAATTCTGCCGTCCGCGATCCGTTTAACTTCAGATATTCACTGAGCATTCCGAAAAGACTTGATGAGACAGTAATGAACGCTGCGGCTTTAAAGTTCTGCGGCACGCACGACTTTGCGGCGTTCTGCTCAAGCGGTTCTTCGGTAAGCGACACTGTGCGCACGGTGTCTGAGTGTTCGGTATCAAGAGACGGCGACGACATAACGGTCAGCATATCGGCAAACGGTTTTCTTTATAATATGGTACGCATCGTGACCGGAACTTTAATTGATGTAGGCAGCGGTAAAATCGATCCTGACGATATACCGAAGATCATAGCTTCATGCAACCGGGAAATGTCGGGACCTACCGTTAAGCCGAACGGTCTTTTTCTGAATAAAGTATTTTATAATAATATATGATCGGAGGGATATATGTGGCTTTTGAACGTAAAAAAAGAAAGATAAAAATTGACGTTCCGAGATCCAAGGTCAAAGAAAAAGAGCTGAAAAACAACGATGTCCCCGATGATACCGAGGAAAAAACCGCCGATACCAAGCCTTCCAAGATCGAGATAATCAAAGGCTCGCGGCGCAGAAAGCGCATTATAAGAATAATATCGTATGCTCTCATAGTCACTTTTATAGTCACGCTTTTGGTAGTCAATTCACTTTCGGCGACGGGACTCGTCGAAACCTTGCAAAATGCATATGCCAAGTCCGGCAGCGGCAAATTTCCGGTCAGTATTTATTCGCAGAATTCCACATCTGTTTTAACGGTTAATAACACTGTCTGCGCCCTCAACGATTCGTATTTTGAGGTCTACAACCGCAAGGGTAAGCTGATACAGGCGGCGTCTCACGGCATGTCCGATCCTGTTCTTGAAATATCAGAGGCACGTTTTTTGCTGTACGACCGCAGTAGATACACCGTAAAAACATATAATTATTCATCTTTTCTGGCCGAAAAAACATTTGATAAACCGATATTTGCCGCCGCCATAGGGCGCAGCGGAACCTATGCGGTTGTAACGTCTTCAGACTCATACTATGCCACGGTCTATGTATATAATAAAAATAACGATCTCATTTACACATGGAACTCCGCCAACTATTATGTGGCTGACGTCGCCGTTTCAAACGACGGTAACGCAATAGCGCTGGCGCTTTTGGGTGCAAGCGGCGGTATATTTGTTTCCGAGGTTTATATACTCAGGTTTGACAGCGCAACACCTAAATATAAATTTACGTTTGACACGCTGATTTCCTCGCTTATGTCAGCCGGTGAAAACTATATGCTCGCTACAGGAATCGACAGCGCGTATACGGTCGCCTGGGACGGTTCTTCAAGCAGTAATCTCAATGTTTCAGGTGTCATACGATCTTTTATGACGTACGAGAGCGGTTGGTCGGCTCTGACCTGCGGCAGGGAAAGCAACGATCAGATAAACAGTGTAAAGATAATCGGTCAGAACGGTATGCCTATTTCCGATTTTGAGTTTTTTTCGCAGATCGACGGTGTCGGAATAAATGCAGCGGAAGTAATAATACTGTCTGATCAGACCGTTTGTGTTTATGATCACAGCGGTAACCTGAAATCAGAGCTTACATCTGATGTCAAACCTCTGCACGCAGTAATAACGCAGTCAGGTGATATAATTACGGTGGACAATTCCCGTATGCAGTTGTTGTCCGCCGCAGAATAAAGGAGTTTTGTTATGTCTATACTTATTGATATTGCAGTCATAGCCCTGATAGCCGTATTTGCATTTATCGGCTACAGAAAAGGTCTTGTAAAAACGCTTTTGAACTTTGCCGGAGTATTTATTGCTCTTATAGCGGCATTTTACATAGCAAGTCCGCTTTCCTCGTTTGTATTTGACACATTTTTCATCGACAGAATACATAACGGAGTGAACAAAGCTATTGTAAATTCAGCCGCTGACACTGTTACCGGAGCGGTCGCCGCTGTGCCCGATTATATCAAAAAAGGTGCCAAGGCACTTGATATAAATGTTGAAAAGGTGATTTCTGATTCTGATCCCGAGTCAGGCGTGTCATTTGCCGAAGACGTTGCCGAAACAATAACCCAAAAGGTTGCAAGACCAATAGTGACCAGGCTCTTAGCAATTATTTTGTTCATTATTTTATTTGTTCTGCTTAGAGTGCTTATAAAAGTAATAGCAAATGCTCTGAATCTTGTTGCCAGGCTGCCGGGACTTAATTTAGCCAACAGAACGCTCGGAGCGGTTATAGGCTTTGCCGAGGGTCTTCTCATAGCATATGTCTGCTGCTTTGCAATAATGCAGATAGCCGATATTAAAGGAGGCAGCTTTTTGGGTGTTTCAATGGATACACTTAGCGATACCTACATCTTTTCGAAGCTCGGCGGTCTGTTTGATTTTAAAATAAAATAGCTGTTTTGGCGCGTTCGTTATGCCGTTCGCCTACGCGCTTTATTTCCTCGACGGTAAAAAGGAGAATATCTATATGGAGCTTTGTGCAAAATGCAAAAAAAGACCGGCTGTTGTCTTTATACAAGGCATGAGCAGCGACGGCAGTTCTACGGGCAAGCCTCAGGGGCTTTGCCTGCTGTGCGCTAAAAAAGCCGGGATCAGACCAATTGACGACATGCTGAAAAACATGAATATATCTGATGATGAAATAGAGGATATGAGTGATCAGCTTATGGGGCTTATGGACCCGGGCACCGACGGCGACGAAGCGGAAGAAAACGACGGTGAAGAATCGTTTTCACCGGGCGGTGCGGCTACCTTTCCTTTTTTGAACGGAATTTTCGGCAATATGAATAAAGCCGGCGATCAAAATTCCGCTGAATCAGAAAACGATGTTAAGGACGGAAAAGACCGCAAAAAGAGCAGAAAGAAAAGAAAATACCTGTCGCAGTTCTGCACCGATCTTACAAGCAAAGCCCGTAACGGCGAGCTTGACGTAATAATAGGCAGAGAGCCTGAGCTTTACAGAACGATACAGATACTGTCAAGACGCACCAAAAACAACCCCTGCCTTATCGGCGAACCGGGCGTCGGCAAAACAGCCATTGCAGAGGGTCTGGCGATAAAAATTGCCCAAAAGGATGCCCCTGCAAAGCTGCTTGACAAGGAAATAATGTTGCTTGACCTTACATCACTTGTGGCAGGAACGCAGTTCAGAGGGCAGTTTGAGAGCCGCATAAAAGGTCTTATAGACGAAGTTAAGGCAGAAGGCAATATAATACTGTTTATCGACGAGGTGCACAACCTTGTCGGCGCTGGCGATGCAGAAGGCTCTATGAGCGCCGGAAACATTTTAAAGCCTGCTCTGTCAAGGGGAGAGATACAGGTTATAGGTGCCACCACCTTTGGCGAGTACAGAAAATATATAGAAAAGGATCCTGCTCTTGAAAGACGTTTTCAGCCGGTCACGGTTGAGGAACCGTCTGTTGAGGAATCGGTAAAAATACTTACCGGAATACGCGGATATTACGAAAGCTTTCATAAGGTCAAGGTGTCGGATGATATCGTCCGCAGCGCCGTGAGATTGTCAGAACGGTATATAAACGACCGGTTCCTGCCGGACAAGGCTATAGACCTTCTTGACGAGGCGTGCGCCTGTGCCTGCCTCAGAAACAAAGCTATCGATAAGCTGTACCTTGCGAACAAACGCACAAACGAGCTGACTGCCGAGTTGTCGGAGCTTGAATCGGTGGTCGATGAACCGGATTATGAAAAAATAGCCAATGTCAAATTTGAGCTTGAAAAAAGCAAGGAGACCGCAAACGAGGTAAAGGACGCAGCTGCCGACAATAATGTTACGACAGACGATCTTGCCAAGGTCATTGAACTCTGGACAGGTATACCGGCTGTCAAGATAAAGCAGAACGATCTCGACAAGCTGGCTCGGCTTGAGGACAATATAAAGAAACACATAATAGGGCAGGACGAAGCCGTCGATGCCGTAGTTCTCGGAGTCAGACGTTCCAATTTGCAGATATCGAGCCATAGACGTCCTGCGTCGTTTATATTTGTCGGTCCCACAGGCGTCGGAAAAACCGAGCTTGTGAAGGTTCTGGCGCGTGAGCTGTTCAACACACCCGATTCACTTATAAGACTTGATATGTCCGAATACATGGAGAAGCACGCGGTGTCAAAACTCATAGGCGCACCTCCGGGATATGTCGGCTATGATGAAGCCGGTCAGCTTACCGAAAAGGTAAGAAGGAAGCCGTATTCGGTCATACTTTTCGATGAGATCGAAAAAGCGCACCCGGACATAATGAATGTGCTTTTGCAGATACTTGACGACGGAAGGATAACCGACGCCCAGGGGCGGACTGTCAATTTTGAAAACACCGTAATAGTAATGACCTCAAACGCCGGAAGCAACAACAGCGCACAGACCATAGGCTTCAGCCGCAGCGCTGCGGAGGCATCAAAGGACAAAGCAGTAAGGGCGTTAAAGGAATTTTTAAGACCGGAATTCTTAGGCAGGGTAGACGATATTATTGCCTTTGCACCGCTGTCGGCAGAGTCCCTGCAAAAAATCGCTGCGCTTACCCTTGATGAGCTGAAGCCCCTGCTTGCGGAACGCGGTATTGAATTTGGTTATGATCAAAGCATCTGCCGCTATATTGCCGAAAACTGCGGCAGCTCGGGCGGCGCGCGCGATATCCGCAAAATGGTGCGGAAAACAGTTGAGGATAAGATAATATCCGAGCTTATAGACCATCCGGAAGTGACTGTAAAAACAATCTTTGCAACATATAAGGATGAGCCGAAAATAATATACAACGGAGATGAGTCCAGATGATAGACAGTAAATATGCAGACTATTCATGGGACAAAACGGCTGAGCTTTTGGCAATACCGTCGCCTACAGGTTACACTGAAATGGCTGCCGAATGGGTGGCAAAGCAGTTTAAAGATCTTGGCTTTGAGACCGTTCCGACTACAAAAGGCGGTGTTTTAGCCGATCTCGGCGGCGGAGACAGCGAGGATGCTTTATTGCTTGAAGCACATGCAGATACCTTAGGCGGCATGGTATCCGAGATAAAGCAAAACGGCCGTCTGAAGCTGACGCCGCTCGGCGGAATGAATCCGAATAACGGCGAGACTGAAAACGTGACCGTTATAACAAGAGATGGCAGACAGTATGAAGGTACTTTACAGCTTTGTAACGCTTCCATCCATGTAAACGGCGATTACTCAAAAACCGAAAGAACATGGGATACTGTTGAGGTCGTGCCCGATGAAGATGTTAAGACAGCTGCCGATACGCGTGCACTCGGTATCGAAGTGGGGGATATAGTTGCCTTTGATCCGAGAACAAGGAGGACGGCATCCGGATACTTGAAAAGCCGTTTCCTCGATGACAAGCTGTCCGTAGGGATTATACTGGGTCTTGCGAAATATATAAAGGATGAGCATGTGACACTCAAGCGCCGCGTATATGTTCATGTTACAGTTTACGAGGAGGTAGGGCACGGCGGCTCTGCTTCGGTACCGGCAGGTGTTACCGAAGCCATATCGGTCGATATGGGATGCGTTGGCGATGGACTTGGCTGCACCGAGCGTCAGGTATCCATATGTGCAAAGGACTCGGGCGGACCATACAGTTATCCGGTCGTTGGAAAGCTTATAGACGCAGCCAAAGCAGAAAACGCCGATTATGCGGTTGACGTTTATCCGCATTACGGATCGGATGTTGAAGCGACCTTGCGTTCCGGCTGTGATATAAAGCACGGACTTATAGGCGCCGGAGTATACGCAAGCCACGGGTATGAGCGCAGTCATATTGACGGAGTTTATAATACCTTAAAGGTCCTTTGCGGTTATCTCGGGATATAAAACTATACATGAGTTGGCACTGTACTGTTTAAGTGCAGTGCTTTTCCTTTTATAACAAATTTGTAATAAAGATTGGTCTTGACATTCCGAATATGGAGATTATGAAATGAAAAGGACTGTCAATACCCTGAGATCAGCTATTGGCATACTGCTTGCGCTTATAGTTTTAATACCGGCTGCCGCCTGCAAGGACAAAACCGGTGCCGAAAGCAGACCGAAAATGTCGGCGCCGGTCACTGAACTTAAATGCACCGCTCCTGCTTCCTTGTCGGCAATATATCCGACTGTCAATAACAATGTCATTGTCTGCTGGACAGACATTTTCGGCATATCTTCAACAAATAAGCCACATCCATCTAATCGCATTGTTATTCCTGCGTTTAAATATTGTCGTTGCCAAATACCGATTCGTCTAAAAATTATATCATAATGCAGCCTGTTAAGCCATAAATAAAAAAAGTCCACCGTAATTCTGATAGATTACGGTAGACTTTTGGTGCCGGTAGCGGGGGTCGAACCCGCACGGGTTATTAGCCCAACGGATTTTGAGTCCGCCTCGTCTGCCAATTCCAACACACCGGCTGACAGCTTAATTATTATACATTAAGTCTCTGCTGTTTTCAAGTGTTTTTTTACAATATCTAAATTAAACTAAAACACTTTACAAAACTGTATGCCGATGTTAAAATATAGAAAATGATCGTTTAAAAGCAAATGTGGTGGAAATAATGAAAAAGATATTGTTAGTTGTGGATTATCAGGTTGATTTTGTGTCCGGCGCATTGGGCTTTGCCGGCGCCGAGCTGCTCGACCGACCGATAGCCGAAAAAATAAAGGAATACGGTAAGGGTAATGTGTTTTATACACTTGACACCCATTTCGACAACTATCTTGACACTAAAGAGGGCAAAAATCTGCCCGTGCCGCACTGCATAAAGGGTACAGCCGGTTGGGAAGTGTACGGTGAAACAAAGCAGGCGCTTTTTGACGCCGATGCTGTGTGCATAGAAAAAAGATCATTCGGCATTGATCTTACAGATGAAACACTTTCAAAGCTGCCGCGTGCGGTAGACTCGGTCGAGATCGTCGGTCTTGTATCAAACATATGCGTTATAAGCAACGCTGTCATTTTGAATACACTTTACAGCGATGCTGAGATCACCGTAGACGCAGCGCTCACAGCAAGCTTTGACGATATGCTTAACAAAGAAGCGCTTGATGTTATGAGTGGTCTGCAGATAAATGTTATAAACCGGAAGGATAGATAAAAATGTTTGATTATATACGCGTTTCAAGCGCCGTACCTGCACTGTCGGTCGGAAATACGGAGCTTAACACCGACAACATATGCAAAATGATCGTGCAGTCTGCAGAAAAAGACGCCGACATAGTGTCATTTCCCGAGCTTGCCGTAACAGGCTACACCTGCGGTGATCTTTTCTTCCAGAAAACACTGCTTGACTCGGCTGTCAAAGGTATTGAGCGTATCATTGAATCTGCAGCCCACAACAAAATTTCGGTTATTGTCGGCGCTCCGCTTACCATTGACGGTCAGCTTTACAACTGTGCAGTAGTAATAAGCGACGGTAAAATTGCCGGAATTTCGGTCAAAACATTTATACCCAATTACAGCGAATTTTACGAAAAGCGCTGGTTTTCATCTTCTGACGACATTACAAGGAGCACGGTCGGTATTGCAGAGCTTGGCATAACAAAATTTGTAGATTATGATATACCGGTCGGCCGTGATCTTGTTTTTTCGGTCGGCAATACGTTCAAATTCGGCGTCGAGATATGCGAGGATATCTGGACTGTACTTCCGCCAAGCACTTTTTTGGCTCTTGGAGGAGCCCAAATTCTGTTCAATATCTCGGCAAGCAATGAGACCATAGCAAAGCACGCCTACCGCAGAGAGCTTGTAAAGCAGCAGTCCGCACGCACAATGTCTGCATACATTTACACCTCGGCAGGCGAGGATGAATCAACTACAGACCTTGTCTTTTCAGGACACAGCGTCATTGCCGAAAACGGCACCATATTAGCTGAAAATAAAGAAACTATCGACGGTAATTACATGATAGTCACTGATATAGATTTGGGTAAAATAAAGGCTGACAGGCAGAAATACAAGACCTATAACGATTCTGTACACCTGTACGGTGCTCTGCAGAAATGCAGGACAGTGTCTTTGAGCGCCGGCTCGACAAGGCTTGCAAGCTGCGGAGAATTGTACAATGTCAGAAAGCTGCCGTTTGTGCCCGATACCGAAACCGACAGAGCCGAGCGTTGCCTGAATATTTTCCGTATGCAGGTTGCAGGACTGAAAAAGAGGGTAGCCGTTACCGGCAGTAAGCTGGTGATAGGCGTTTCCGGCGGTCTTGATTCAACTTTGGCGCTGCTTGTTTCTGCCGAAACGATGCGCCAGCTTGGCAGACCGCTTACCGATGTTTACGGCATAACCATGCCGTGCTTCGGAACTTCGGACAGGACCTTTGAAAACTCTCTTGAACTGATGAGGACTTTAGGTGTGTCATCTAAAACTATCAATATCAAGGAGTCGTGTATAAAACATTTTGAGGATATCGGTCACGATATCAGCCTTCTTGATGCGACATATGAGAACAGCCAAGCAAGAGAAAGAACGCAGGTTCTTATGGACTATGCAAGCCGCGTCGGTGGTTTCGTGGTCGGCACCGGCGACCTCAGCGAATTGGCGCTTGGCTGGTGCACCTATAACGGCGATCAGATAAGTATGTACGGCGTGAATTGCAGCATACCTAAAACACTTGTTCGGTGGATGATAGCAAGTATTATGAAATATAATATATTTGAGGAAAGCAGCGATGTTTTAAAAGACATACTCGATACACCGATCAGTCCTGAATTGCTGCCTCCTGACGCTAAGGGGGAGATAGCACAGGTCACTGAGGATATCATAGGTCCGTATGCGCTGCATGATTTCTTTTTATATTACATGCTGCGATACGGATTTGAGCCAAAAAAGATATATGCACTTGCAAAGCGTGCATTTAAGAATGATTTCGACAATGAAACGATACTCAAATGGCTGAAAACTTTTTACAGAAGATTTTTTACACAGCAATTCAAACGCAGCTGTATGCCTGACGGCGTAAAGGTCGGCAGCATCTGTCTTTCGCCGCGCGGCGACTGGAGAATGCCGAGTGATGCATCGGCGAATATCTGGCTGAAACAGATAGAAGAATTAAAATAACAACTGATATGATGGATGGGAGCTCCATATAGTTAACTAATTAACTATATGGAGCTCCTTTTGTTCAATATTAAGTGTGTAAACAAGCAGTAAGGTATATATAAATTGTACAAGTGATGAGTTAAAAAACAAGAGCAGCAATCACGACTATAAATGCATGAAGATAAACCTATTAAATATAATTCATAAGCCAAACCATGTGCGGTGTCAAATAAATTAAGCAATAGCGTAAAGTGTTTTATACATTGTATCACAATAATAATTTCTATCGTCCAGAATTAAAGGTAATTAACAATATTTAAGTAAAATAATAAATCACACAGTGTAAGCGGCTGCAGAATTAATATAGCAATGATATGCATTCTGAAAGCGCAAAAGATGTTATGACTCAACATGTTTTAACAGCTTTGAAAATTA
>ERZ779894.439-NODE-439-length-48261-cov-5.172344_pt1 | contig 48261 bp, 64 predicted proteins | sample MGYA00511587_ERZ779894 | MGnify/ENA primary metagenome ERZ779894 (study PRJEB29588, sample SAMEA2160490) | human gut metagenome | biome: human gut; feature: human-associated habitat; material: faeces | place: Denmark | collected 2008/2010 ... | reverse complement strand
AAGTGGAGCCTGGATCGGGTACTGAAAGCAGTACGGATTCAGATGGGAATGGAAGGAGAAGGGCATGACGGCAGAGGAATATAGAAACTATCTGGAGCAGGATTTCAGTGATGTAGATATCAATGAAATGACTGATCTACGGATGATAAAAGCAGACAGAAATAAATCGCTTCAGGAACGGAGAGATATTTTTCTGAATAAAGTAGGAAATCCATATTTGGTCCGGATCGGCAATATGAAAGTAAAAGTCAGATTTGCCAATAACGGTATATCTATGGAGCAGGCATTTGAGAATATGCTTCTGAGTGTCTGAAAAAGTACTGGCAAGATTGAGGGGACTGTGTTAGAATGTCGGTAAGGACAAATTATGCAGCCCCCTTTTATTACATGGATTTTCTGACGTAATAAAAGGAGGTAAGATATGTATCAGAATATCAATAAAATCTATCATGCCGCCATCTATGTCAGATTATCTAAAGAAGATGGCGATATTTCCAGTTCAGCAAAACTGGAAAGTAACAGCATTTCTAACCAGAAAGCTTTGATTCTGGATTTCCTGAAAGACAAAAAAGATATTGAAGTTGTTTCAGTCCGAGTTGATGATGGATACTCAGGCTCTAATTTTGAGCGCCCAGCATTCCAGGCAATGCTGGAAGATATCCGGCGTGGGATTGTAGACTGCGTAGTGGTAAAAGACTTATCACGATTTGGAAGGGAATATATTGATTCCGGGAAGTATATCGAGAGATTATTCCCGGCTCTAGGTGTGCGCTTCATTGCCATCAATGACAATTATGACAGTCTCAAGGGAAAGAATCAGGCAGACGAAATCATTATCCCATTTAAGAATTTAATCAATGATGCTTATTGCCGTGACATTTCTATTAAGATCAGGAGTAATCTTGAGATTAAGAGGAAAAAAGGCGAATGCGTGACTCCGTTTGTAGCTTTTGGATACAGGAAGACAAAGACAGATAAGCATAAATTAGAGATTGATCCATCTGCAGGCAGTGTAGTACAGGATATTTTTAAGATGAAGCTGCAGGGAATGAGTCAGGATGCGATTGCTAATCGTTTAAATGAACTGGGTATTCTTTCCCCATTTGAGTATAAAATCAGCAGTGGCAGTCATTATGAAACTGGCTTCCGACAGAAAGAACAGGCACTTTGGAGTTCTGTTACAGTCCGCAGGATACTGGAAAACGAGGTTTATATCGGAAACCTTGTGCAGGGAAAAAGGACAACACCGAACCATAAAGTGAAGCAGACTTATGTGAAACCGGAAGATGACTGGATCCGGATTGAGAAAAATCATGAGCCACTGGTGAGTGACCGTGATTTTGAAATTGTTCAGAGACTTCTGGGCATGGATACACGTACTTCACCTGACCAAAAGCAGGTATATCTGTTATCCGGAATTGCTGTATGTGCGGATTGTGGTGCACCTATGACAAGAAAGGTTTCCACTGTGGCAGGAAAAAAATATGCTTATTATCTATGTTCCACAAATAAAGAAACAAAACGCTGTTCCAGTCATAGAATACCGGAAAAGGATCTGGAAGATGCCGTACTGGTGATGCTGAAACAGCATATCCAGAACATCCTGCACCTGAAAAGAGTCCTGGAATTTGTTGGTACTGTGCCATTTCAGGAGATCAATATGAAGAAGCTGCAGGACAGGCTGGAGAAGAAAAAACAGGAGACAGAACGCTGTACGGAGTTACGGATGATGCTCTATTCGGATATGAAAGAGGGCATTGTATCAAAAGAAGACTATGTAGAGCTTCATGCAGCCTATGGAAAGAGGCTTAGAAATGCGGAAGAGAGTATCCGTGCGATCCAGAAAGAAATGGATAGTGAGCTGGAAAAAGCAGACAATGCCAATACTTGGCTGGATTATTTTGTGAAATATCAAGATATTGAAAAACTGTCCCGCTCTGTGGTGGTAGAACTGATCAGGAAAATCAGAGTATATGATAAAAAGAATATAGAGATCACTTTTGATTTTGATGATTGTTATCAGACATTGCTGAGTCAATTACCGGCTATGGGAGTTGATACGGTAATAGATGATGATAATAATCTGCAGGTCAAGGTAAAGGAGGTTGTATAAAATGGCACGAAAGAGCAGGAAAAACATTCCGGAAGTAGTCAGCAGTGCAACCGTCCAGACAGAGGTGGGCAGACCATTCCGGGCAGGATTGTATGCCAGAATTTCAATGGAAACAGAAGAAACCTTAGAAAGAGGAACGATAGAAACCCAGGTGGAACTGATGAAAAACTTTGTGGCAGATACGGAAGACATCGCAGTTGCAGAAATATATAAGGATTCTGATTATTCTGGTACAAATTTCGACCGTCCTGGTTTTACGCAGATGATGGAAGATATCAAGCATGGAAAAATTAACTGTGTGATTGTAAAGGATCTATCCAGACTTGGAAGGAATTATGTAGAGACAAGTAATTATATTGAGCGTGTATTTCCGTTTTTTCATGTGCGGTTTCTTGCTGTGACGGATGACTTTGATTCTTTCCGTGAGGGAGTGGATCTGACAGTTCCCTTAAAAAATATCATCAATGAGTTTTATTCCAAAGACCTTGCAAAAAAGAGCAGCAGTGCCAAAAAAGCCCTGTGGAAAGAAGGAAAATTTACTGGTGCATGGGAACCTTATGGATACAGGAAATCAGAACAGGACAGACACCAGCTGGTAGTTGACGAGGAGGCTGCCGGACATTTACGAGAAATTTTTACTATGTATATGGATGGATGCAGCTACAGCGATATTGCAAAAAGACTGAATACAGATGGTATCCTTTCCCCGACTTTGCAGAGGGAATATTATAAAACAGGCGAAAAGCCTTCACCGGAATCCAAACCTTGGAATAATTATGAAGTGAAACGTGTACTTCAGGATGTCCATTGTACCGGAGATTCTGTATATGGAAAATATCAGCAGAGTGTTTTTCAAGGAAACAAGCAGAGAAATCTACCGGAGAGTGAGTGGCTCTATGCTGAGAATACCCACGAAGGAATTATTGATAAAGAACTGTTCCGGCAGGTACAGGAAAAAATCCGGGAATTTACGGAAGCATACAAAAAGAAGCATCAGCTGAATAATGGAGCCATTCGGAATCATAATTTCTATACCGGCAAGATCAGGTGTGGGGGTTGTGGGAACCGCATGGTGTTGTCCAGAGAAAAAACAGGGACATTTTATTATATCTGTGGTGCAGATGCGAACCATAAATCCGGAGGAAATCAGTGTAAGGGGCACAGAGTCAAAAAAGAATACGTGGATGAAGACGTCCTTCGCCTGATCCAGTCACATATGAAAGCCGTATTGGATACAGAGAAACTGATCCGTGAAATGAATTCTGCTTCCAGAAACCAGACACAGTATTTGCTTCTGGATAAGGAAGTGGGGAAACTTCGGCGGGAGTTGAGCAGGATCAGCAAGCGTAAATCTGATTTATATGAGGATTATTCGGAACGTCTGATTACAGAAGAAGAATACATGCAGTTTTCCCGTATCTATTCCAATGAAATAGAAAACATCAAGAACCGCCTGGATGTAGTATTGGCGGCACAGGTACGGTATTCCAAGGATTATCATATCGAGGAAGGATGGGGAAAAGTGATACATACTTATATGTCAAAGCGTAAGCTGACAAAAGAAATGGCAGATGCCTTTGTGGATTCAATTATTATCCATGGTAAGTATGATTATGAGATCAAGCTGGTATATGACGATCAGTTTGCAGATTTACAGAAATTAAAGAAAGAGAAGGAGGCGCAGTCAAGATGACAGATCATAGAAAAACAGCTGTTTACATCCGTTTATCCGCAGAAGATGACAATGTAGATGGCAGAGCTAAAAAAGAGAGCGACAGTGTAACTTCTCAGAGAATTCTGTTAAAATCATTTGTGATTGATCAGCTGGGTGTAGATGAGGCAGATATCCTGGAATATGTGGATGATGGTGTCAGCGGTACTCATTTTAAACGGCAGGGATTTCAACAGCTGCAGGATGACATGAAAAGTGGAGAAATCGGCTGTGTAGTTGTAAAAGACTTTTCCAGATTCGGAAGAGACTATCTGGAAGTTGGATTTTATATTGAATATATTTTTCCACTTCTGCAGATTCGATTTATTTCGATTAATGACAGCTATGACAGTGCAGCAAGCAGCGGAATGACTGGTGGAATGAATGTGGCATTGCAGAATCTGGTATACAATATGTATAGCCTGGATTTGTCCAAGAAAATTTCATCAGCAATGCAGACGAGAACAAAAAATGGTACACGTCTTCCGGTAAATGCCAGATATGGCTATAAAAAAGGAAAAGATGGAAGGCTGGAAGTTGATCCGGAGGCTGCAAAAGTCGTGAAAATGATTTTTCAGATGGCAGCGGAGGGAACAAGTTTTGCAGATATTACAAGGGAATTGAACAGACAGGCGATTGCTACTTGTGATGAGCAGAAATTATCAAGAGGGGATCAGGTGCAGTTCCAGAGGTTTGACACGATCAAAAAGAAACACTGGAGCCCTACGACAGTATCGGCAATCGTCCGGGATGAGATTTATATTGGAACCAGAATCTGGGGCAAAACACGTTGCAGTATGCATACGGGCCATAAAGCAGTTCTGAATGATGAAACAGAATGGGTTCGCCTGGAAAATCATCATACGGCAATTATAGACAGGGAATTGTTTGAAAAAGCAAATGAAATGCATCCGAAAAAGAAGAGAAGTGTTGCAGAATCACGCACCAATTTTACTCTGGAAAGACGTAAAAAACAGCCGGCCTTGCTGATATGTGCCAACTGTGGGCATTCTCTGTTAAAAGAAACAGAGCATCTGCTGAAATGTTCAGATGCCAGAACCAATGGTGATCCTGTGTGCCGAAGTCTGGTGATTCGTAGGGAACCGATGGAGGAGAATATCCTTGGGCTTGTCCGTCAGTATGCAGCGTCAATGTTGAAAAAAGGAAAGAAAGTATCTTCCAAAAGACAATGTGAATACAAAGAGATCAATACTACAGAATTGCAAAAACAGAGCCGACAGTTGACCTCGGAAAAGATGAAACTCTATGATGATTACAAAGATGGTCGTATAGATCGTGATTCGTATAAGCAGAGAGCTGAAAAGATAAGTGTACAGCTGGATGAAATAAAACGAAAGATAGAAGATGCGAAGAATAGTAAAAAGCTTCTTGAACAAAATGAACTTTCTGATAAAATAAAACTAAAAGATTTCTTGGGAATTCAGAAGTTCGATACAGAGAAGCTGCGTGAGATTATCAAGGTGATCCGTGTTCATAGTCAGGATGAAATTGAAATCGAATGGAATTTTGACGATATTTTTTCAGAACAGAGATAACTTGAGCAGGACAAGAATGACTTATCAGAAGATAATAAAGGTGCTGGGACTACCTGATGGAAGCGTCAGATAGTCTTCGGCAGAAAAAAATAAAATTTTTTTGTCCTATACTTGACACATCCACATGTATGCCGACGCACCTATTGCTCGAATATGGCAAAATTGGGAATGAATCCAAAGACACTGCAGTACCTTATGGGGCATTCGGATATTAGCGTTACCATGAATGTGTACACGCATATCGGATTCGATGATGCTGAGGAAGAATTGAAGCGGATGGAAGAGTTCAGGAAAGCACAGGCGGAGGTTGAGCAGAAGAAAGAGAAACCGATGTCGCAGAAGATGTTTAAGGTAGTTTAATATGGAAGGAGGATGACGCTCTGGCTTAGGCTGGGGCGATTTTTCTGTGGAAAAAGATAAAATTTGACGATATAATTGAGGCATAGTATTGAGAGGCGGTGATATTATTTATGTTTGAGGTTGAATACTGCAATAATCCAGAGTTGGGAGATATTCATTCGACTGATATAAAGTATGATTATACATTTGATGTGGAGTTTAATGCAAAACTGAAAAATTTAGATAAATTCCTCTTCTTAGTAGACATGCATACCATTATTAATTCTTGTGGAGATGATTTATTATCGATTACTATTGATGACTTTGATGAATTTTGGAAAATAAACAAACAACTTTTAAATTTTGTGAATGCAATATATGGTTACAAAGAGTATGTGAATAGTTATGAACCATCATTGAAGCCAATTACCGAAAAGTATTATAATATGAAAAAATGGTATAGATTTATATGTGATTTTAGAAATTATATTATTCATCAATCGATTATAATTAAAGATTACAGACCTTCTGATGGAGATGTTTTCATAAATATTGAAGAGGTTGCAGGACTACTAAGTGGGTATGATTATCCTAAGGACTGGCAGAGACGAAATGCAGAAGAATTTACAGAATGGATAAAGACTTTTAAAGGAGATTCTTTAGAAATAAAAGATAATCATTTTTTAAGTATGAAGAATGTAGCTTCGTTGGTCATAAAGGAAATGAGTCAAATGAAGGACGATATTTTAATGTTCGCATATAAGAAAAGTATAAAACCTTCGCTAGTGTGGTTGCTTGAACAGATTCCAAAGGTAGATGGAATCTTTCAGTATGCATTTATAGTGGATAAAGCAAATATGCCAGAATCCATCTGTGAGCCAAACTATGCATTGGAAAATTTTGTTAGAAGAATGATTAAGACTTTAGGAGATGACTCTATTATATGTAAGGAACTGCTAAATCTACTTGACAGAGAAGGATATTCGCTGTTCTATAATGGAAATTGTGGGATAAAGGATTTTATTAAAAATGCAAGAATAATATAAGTTTTAAAATTAAATGCGACAAGAGGTGTTAAACCTCTGCCGCATTTATTTTTTTACACAAAAAGCAGAATGCGGTAGAGCGTAAAAACTCTTACCGCATTTTTTTATTTACAAAGGAAAGGAGAATGAGAACGTGGCAAGGAAATATAAAAGATTGAATTATGAAGACCGGAAAGCTATTGAAGCGATGTGCAAGCAGGGAAAACGTGCAGAAGAGATCGCGGAAGCAATGGACGTTCACAGAGCCACCATCTACCACGAACTGAAAAGAGGTGGCGCAGAAAACGGAAACCGGAAGCAGTACAGCGCAGACATGGCACAGAAGGCAATATAATTTATTCCCCGAAAAGGATCGGGGAAGTACATATGAAAGGCGGAAGAATATGAAGCTGAATATTAAAAAATTTATGATGACAGAAATGGGCGGAGAACTGGAAGAAACGATCAAGGCGTGGGATCAGGCACTGGAAGAAAGAAGAAAAGAGACGCCAGGAATTGGCGATCCGGATCAGGGACTGGGCTTCGGATACTGGGATCGTACCTGTAAAAGCTGTCAGGATAGATGGGAAGTTTTCAAACTTGCAATCAAGCAGTTTTACGGAATCGAATTTTTCTTCACGAGAACAGATGAATACTTCGGAGTGTGCAGCGAGGACGAGAGTATCTGGCTCATGAAAGAAAGGAGAGAAGAGAATGAATAAGATCAGAAGGAAACAGCTTCAGGAGGCATCTGAACTGATTGCGAAGGCGCAGGGAATCATTGAGAGCGTGAAGGACGATGAGCAGGAGGCTCACGACAACCTCCCGGAAAGTATTCAGTACGGAGAAAAGGGACAGCAGATGGAGGAATACATTGATATGCTCGACGAAGCATACGGACAGTGCGATGACTTGATGTCAATTATTGATGAGATATAGGAGGAGCAGGCATGACGACGAAGGAGCAGGAAAGACAGGCAATCGCAAAGATCAGAAGAATCGTGGAAGATTTGGGAGAAAACAGCTATATCGGATCTGCGATGGACGGAGTTCTGGAAGTAGCAGAACAGAACATAGAGGACGACGCAGCATACAGCATGAAGGAACGTATGGAGATTGCGGAATGTCGGGAGCAGGAGCAGCGGGAGCGGGCGGAAAAGCTGGAAAAAGAACTGAAAGCTGCACAGACGGAACTTGCACAGTGTAAAGAGTGGTGGAAGGAACAACAGAAAGATCTGACGGAACGGCTTCAGGAAGCGCAAGAATTGGTAATAAGGTACGAAATGCCGGAAGATATGTATAAAAAGCTGTGGCTGATAGTGAGCGAAGCAGAAGAGAAGGCACAGCAGGGCATGATGAATTCAGCTGTTTTGATGCAAAGCTATGTAGGCGACACGGATGAAACGGAAATATCGCCAAAGATCCGGGAAGCAGCGAAGGGATTCAGAAAGCACAGGGCAAGGCTTCAGGAATACAAAACGCTTCTGGAAATGTTGGAAAGCAAATATGAAGAGGGGGCGGAAAAGAAATGACGTATTGCTGTAACGAGTGCAGGAACAAAGAATGTCCGGTGAACTACAGGAAGCGAAAAAAGGGCGAACCGATCACGGATGTAAAGGCATATTGCGGAACAAAGATCTGCAAGGGATATAAAAGACCGTAAAGGAGGGACAGAACATTGAATGAGTGTAAAGAATGCTTCGGAGCCGCAAGCGGGGACTGCGATCATTGCGAAGATATGGAAAAGGACATCCGCGTTTGCCCGGTGTGTCAGAAGGAAGTTGAGCGTCAGGAAATGCTGTTCACGCGGGACTGCCATGATATCACGTTCCGGCTGGTCTGTTGCGATTGCTATGAAAAACTGATGGCAAAGGGATATGACGGCGAATACTACACGGATCAGGATGAACAGATCGAAGACGATTATTAAAAGCCGAAACGCCGGGGATCCGGCGTCCGGTCACGATGGCAACGTGATCGCTGACGATGGCAAGCTGATAGCCGTCCGATGAACACTGTGGAAAAATAGCGGCGGGCATAGATTGCCAGAATTCTATGCGGATGTTCAACAGGTTTTCAGATGCTTTTTAATGTGAAAAGCAACAACGCAGCGTCAGATGTTGTCGGAAGGGATGTGGTGATATATATGACTGCGCTGATCAGCGCAGATTGATTATGCCGGAAGGCGGTACATAGAAAGGAAAATGAACAGATGACAGCAACAGAAGAAAGACCAGTGCAGATTTTGGAACTATTCGGAGGAATAGGAAGCCCGCGATGTGCATTGCGAAATCTAAAGATACCAACAAAAGCGATCGACTACGTTGAAATTGATGAAAAAGCAGTCCGATCTTATAACAATATGTTTAGCGAAGAACTGCCATATAAAACACAGTCTGTTGTGGGATGGAACCTGAAGCCGGATATTTTGATACATGGAAGTCCGTGTCAAGATTTCAGTATAGCCGGACATCAAAGAGGGGCGGACGAAGGAAGCGAAACAAGATCAAGTTTGATGTGGGAAACGATTCACATTATTGACCAGATGGGGGAATGGAAACCGAAATATGTGATCTGGGAAAATGTGAAAAATGTGACATCGAAACATATGATTGCGAATTTTGTGCGTTATCAAAAAGAAATGGAACGAATGGGTTATACAAATAATTACGATGTTTTAGATGCAAGAGAATTCGGACTGCCGCAAGCACGCGAAAGAGTGTTTACGATCAGCTGCCTGAATGGTGAAAAATTTGATTTCACAAGTCTGATCAGGACGCCCATGCGTAAGATCAGCGATTTTTTGGAAGATAACGAAAATGTTCCAGAAGTATATAACGTCACACAGCCATCTGTATATAACGTGATCGGCGCGTCAGGGATAAAAAGGGCGACAGTGATCAAAGATTTTGCCTACACGATTACAACACGACAGGACAGAACGCCTGCACAGGTGATTGATTGCGGATCAGGACGATACCGATATTTGACAGAACGGGAATGCTGGCGGCTGATGGGATATACAGACGAAGAATTTGAAGCAGCGAAAGCTGTACATGAGAGAAAAGGAAGATATTACATGACACTGTATAAACAGGCGGGGAATAGCATAGCAGTTCCGATATTTGAAAGTATCTTCCGAAAGATAATTCTGGGAGAGGAGAAAACGAAGAAGGATGACAGTGAACGTCAGGAAGGCGATGCAGGACGTTAGAAAAGCAGGGTAATATAAAAGCCCTCTGGTATGCTTGGCGGCACCAGAAGGCTTCACAGTGGCTTCAGGACGATGCCCGAAAACCATAGTACACATCAAAGATATTGTACACCGGACAGCCTGAAAAGTCAATGAATCCGCGCTTTTCTGGACTTCCTAAAACGACCTTGTAATGGATACTAACAATTCAACTAAAGGAAGTAAAGGGAATGAGAAAGAAAAGAAGGAAGGCTGTATATGCCCCTTATGACTATGAAGCAGCATACATGAATAGTCTGGATAAGATGGAGGAAGCAAACGAAGAAAGGATCCTGAAGGAAGGCAAGGTGAAAAGCATCTATGCAACGAAGGAGATCCGATCAGGTGATCAGCTGGAAGTGGAAATCTATCCAGAGTTTACGAAGGGACAGAAAGATCAGATCCCGGATGAAGGGAAGAGAAAAAGACAAAGACAAGCACAGAAGAATCTGAATGATAAAAACAGTAAAAAGATGTGCGAAAGGGTGATCGGTGAGAACTTCACAGATAGAGATATATGGGCGACATTCACATACACGGATGACAATATGCCTGCTTCGATGGAAGTGGCGACGAAGAACATGCAGAACTATATCAGACGACTGAATTATCAGCGAAAGAAGCAGGGATTGAGTAACGCAAGATATGTATACGTCACAGAATGCAGTGAAAAAGGACGCTGGCACCATCACATCGTTATGGATGGCGATGTGGATATGGACACGGTTGAAGCGGTCTGGAATCTTGGAAAAAGAAATGAAATCAGAAGGCTTCAGAGGGATGAAAACGGTCTGGTCGGAATGGCAAGGTACATCACGAAAGAGAAAAGCAAGAAAGGCAAGTATCAAAAGACATGGTGTGCATCAAAGGGACTGCGGAAACCGAAAGAAAAAGTCAATCATTACAAAACAAAACAGAAGGATGTGGACAGGATCGTAAAAGGAGATCTGAACGTCTGCGATCATTTGATGAAATGGTATGGCGATAAATATGATTTTGCTGAAGCAGAAGTGAAATATAACACGTTCAACGGCAGGTTCTACATATACGGGCGGATGCGGTTGAGGAAAGGAACGGCACATGACAAGGGCAAGAAGTAAAAGAACGGCACGAAGGAAGATCAAAAGACTGATCAGGAAGACTTTGAAGATCATATGTGCTGTATGGGATTTCATTGCAAGACATCCGGCAATGCTTGCGATGCCGCTGATCATTTTTCTGTTGGTGTTGACAATACAAGTGCACGAATTTGAAAAGCAGGTGCAGGCGTGGGATCGGGAGATCCGGCAGCAGCAGGAGCAGATCGAAGAATTGTATGATCGGCAGGATCCAGTGGAGCAGACAGACATGACGGATGTATATGGGTGCAAAAGTCTGTACGGTACATATGATTTTCCGTGGAATACAATGTCGCAGGACTGGGGGAGCGATCAAGTGACAGGATTTTATTATCATGAAATATCTGAAGAATGCAAGGCAGCAGGTGGAGAGCTACCGACGATCATTCAGGTATACACATACATTGTATGCGAACAGAATGACGTCGATTATGAAATGGTTTTTGCATTGATCGAACAGGAATCCAGATGCAGATGGGACGCTGAAGGCGACAATGGAACGTCAATCGGTTTGATGCAGGTGTCGGAAAAATGGCATATGCAAAGGATGGAAGAACTGGGAGCGTATGACTTGAAGAATCCATATCAGAATGTGCTGGTTGGTGTGAATTATCTGTCAGAAATCCAGAATGATCTTCGCGGAACAGTACCAGATGAAGATCTTCCGTACTATACGCTGGCAGTTTATAACTACGGGAAGCAGGGCGCAAAAGCGAATCTGTGGGATCAGGGCGTTGTGAAGTATACATACAACACGAAGATTATGGATCGAGCGCAACAGCTGAAGGAAGAGAAAAAGAAAGTAGAGGAGGGACGCGGATGATCAGGAGCATCGAAAAGAAGATCCGGCACATGATCCGTATGATCAGGATCCGGCAATGTCACCACTGCTGCCTGTTCTGCAAATATTGGAACATATGCAAGGAGGAAGAAGAGTGAATCGAAGATACGCAAGAAGAAGCGAGGATACAGAGCAAATGAGCGTCATGGACTGGGCGCGATGGAACCAGAACGCGCATCCGGAACTGGAACTGCTGCATCATTGCCCGAATGGGGGGGGAGCCGCAACAAAGCGGAAGCGGTGAAATTGAAGCAGATGGGTGTGAAAGCTGGAATTCCGGATCTGTGCCTTCCGGTTCCGATGGGAGTGTACAGCGGTTTGTATATTGAAATGAAATACGATACCGGAAGACTGGAAGACAGCCAGAAGAAGATGCTGAAGGCACTGGCGGCAGCAGGACATTACTGTACAGTGTGTTATGGAGCAGAAGAAGCGATCCGGGTGCTGGAAGAATATATCAACCTGAAGAAAATTGATATTGGAAACAGAGAAAACGCAATGTCAGAACAGAACCTGATGATCAGAAAGAACGGGAAAGCGAAATGTATTATTTTCAAAGAGTAGAAGAAAGATCCAAACAGGCAAGGAAAGCACTGAAGAACTGCGAACTGGCACAAAGACAGAAAAAATTCGGATTCAAGGAAGCAGTGATCAGCAGTCGCGGAGAATGTACCGGGTGTAGAAATCCGGATGACGGAACGCTGGATCGGAAGTGCAAGCGTTGCCAGTATAACGAATACTATGAAGCAAAGTGATTATGCTTTTCCTTGCGGCGGTTGCATCTGCAATCACTGCGCGAACAATTTATACAGCGAAGATGAAACGGCAGGGGAAGCAAAGATATTTTGTGATGCCTGCGAGTGGTGCAGATGGTATGACGGAGATACGAAGAATCCGGATAAATGGAAACAGGAATGCGATGAATATATCATCACGGAGGAACAGGCAAAAAGAAACAGGAAAAAATTCAAAATTGTGAAATAGGAGGTACACATCATGAAAACAATCGCAATTATGAACCAGAAGGGCGGGATCGGTAAAACAATGACGGCGGCTTCGATCGCCTACCTGCTGGGAGAAGAACAGGGAAAGAAGGTGCTGCTGGTTGATGCGGATCAGCAGGGTAATGTATCAATGTTGTATGACAGATACAAACCGGAAGGGATCGGGATGTCCGAATTACTGGAAAGACACAGAAGCGTCGGGGGATCTTACAAGACAACAGATCTGATCCAGACAACACCGTATCATAATATTGACATCATCACAGCAAATGGATATTTAATGCGGACGAACATGAACCTGTTGCTGAACGAAAAAGAAGATCAGATCCTTCGTTTTGCGGCTGCAATGCTGGAAGTGCAGGATGTATATGATTATTGTGTGGTTGATTGTGGCTTGCTGCTGGATATGACCGTGACGAATGTTTTGGTGGCGACGGATCTTGTGATCCTTCCGGTTAAGATCGGCGGATTTGAAATTGAAGCGATTGCGAATATGGATGAACAGCTGGAAGATCTGCGAAGCCTGAACGACCGGATCCGCATGAAGATTTTAATGACCATGCGACAGAAGAACCAGACAAGCCTTCAGGTGGAAGCGTGGCTGAAAGAATCATCTGGACAGGATTGCTTCGTGACAGCTGTTAGAAGATCTATCATTGCAGAAAAAGCGACAATGCAACGTGTGCCGCTTCCGAAGTTTTCTAAAAATTGTATTGTCACACAGGACTATCGAAACGTTGTGACGGAACTGCTGAAAGATATGGAGGGATAGGCATGGACATTGATGGACAGGTAACGATCAGCCTGAAGACATTTAACCAGCTTCAGGACAGAGCAAAGCAGGCGGACGAACTGAAAAAGAGAATGCAGGATCTGCAAGAGGAGATCACGGACATTATTGATCAGATCGACGAAACAGAAGCAGAACCGATCTTTCGTGAAATTGATGATAGCAATATGACGGATAGACAGATACAGAAAAGGTTCGATGAAGCGATTGCGAAGTTTAGGATCATTCTGGATCCGGAGAAGACAAAGCGTTTGATTCAGAAGTACATAGAAAAAGATAGAAGTGATTCACATGCGGATGTGAAGAACGCAAGCCGGAAGGTGCTGGAACAGATAACGATCACGATGAAAGCAGAGGAGGAATAAACATGGCAGCAGGATGGAGCGTAATGGATGCCTTAAATAAAAACAGCAAGGCAGCAGCAGAAGAGAAACCGAAAGCAAGATTCCGGACACGGGACATTAGCATCCGGAAGATTTACAGCAATGACAGGAATTTTTATTCGATGCCGGGAATTGAACAGCTGGCACAGGAGATCTTGGCGGTTGGTCTGATGGAGAATATGACAGTAGCATATGCGCCGTGTGAACGCGGAGAATATAAGATCATCGCCGGGGAAAGAAGATGGCGTGCATTGAATTTGTTGCTGGAAAAGGGATATGAAGATTTTGAAACGGTGACATGTCAGATCAAAAGCGCAGCCGAAGAGAACGAAGAGATGGTGCAGCTGATCATTGCAAATGCGTATCGCGATAAAACGATCGCTGACATGCTGGAAGAGGAAAAACGCCTGAAGGAATCGCTTCAGTACATGAAGGATAATGGATTGACGCTTCAGGGGTACAAACTGGACAGCGGACGCCTGCGTGATGTGATCGCTTCGATCATGAATACGACCGGAACAAAGATTGCACAGATTGAAAGTATTAACAAGCATTTGATTCCGGAATTCTCGGCAGAACTGAAAGAAGGTCGCCTGACTTTTTCAGCAGCCTATGAAATTAGCGGAATGGCAGAGGATAAGCAGATGGAACTGCTGGAAAAGTACAAAGAAGGCGGGCTGTCATTAAAAGAAGTGAAGCAGGCAAAGAAAGAGATCGAAGAAGCAGCAGAAAAAGCAGAGATTCCGGGACAGATGAATTTGCCGGAAGATCCGGAGGAATGGGAGCAGGAGGAAACGGCAGAGGAGCAGGAAGAAGAATGGCAGCAGGCACATCCGGAAAGCATTACATCACTTTGCTATTCATGCCAGCGATATTCAGAATGCAACGTGAAAACAGGGACATGTCAGGACTGTGATCGTTATGTTGATAAGGAAGAAGCTGAAAAGACGCCGGAACAGCGATATGACGAGGAACAGGCGGCAATCGACAGGGAAACGGCGAAAAAGCTGACTGAAATGGAGCAGGAAGAAAAGATGCAGAACCTACCTTCGGATGAAAAGAAAGCGCGAATGATGCGGGTGTCGGCGGAACTGTTCAAAAACATCAAAGAAGGAAAGATCCGTCACATGATTGTAAAAGAGGATCAGACAGGATACAGAGAAAAGGACATTTTGACGCTGCTTGCATTCTGCGATGGAAGGTCAACAGGCGAACAGATGCGTGTGTGCATTACATGCGCCGATGATGCACAGACATCCAGCGCGATCATTGAAGGATATGCTGTCATCGGGATTATGGATGTCTACGATGCGGAAGCATTGGGACTGATTGACTTGGAGGATGAAGACTGATGGCAGATAAAGATAAATTTATAAAACCGGAATTGAAGACATACAGCGCAAAGAAGTTGCTGACACAGGATAGACTGATGAACGCAATGATCGGAATTAGAGAAATTCAGACGCAGCTATGGAAAACGATGCCGGATGATCAGTATGAAAAGCTGGAACCGGAATTTGACACAGCGATCGCTGCAATGATGGCGCATATGTGCGGGGTGATGCCCGCACACGCGCAGCCAGATCAGGAAAACAGTCAAGATGTCCTGATGCCTGCGACATAGGAAAGGAGAACGACATGGAAAAGAAATTCAATGAAGAAGCGTACAGAAACGGATCAGAAGTTGTCTGCGATGTCTGCGGATCCGTAATTGAACACATAAATGTGAAAACGAGAGTTATTGCAAGGCAGGCGGAAGGCTTCAACGTAACAGAACAGTATTTTACCTGTCAGGAATGCGGAAAGAAATATACAGTGCTGATTGTAGACCATGAAATGCAGTTTCTGATTCAGAAACGGCAGCAGGTAGAGCGACAGATCAAATTACATAGACAGATCCGGAGCAGGGCGCAGACAATCCAGCGTTTGATCATGAAGGATGAAAAAATCAAGAAGCAGCAGGAAGAAAGAATGATTATGCTGAAGGAACAATACAAGGAGGAAATCGGATCATGATGCAGATGAACATTGAAAGAATGATAAATGCAACAGGATCGTTGCTGATCTGGTTTGTGATGATACTGGCAGCAGTGATTTTTGCGGGACTGATCGTAATTGTTGCAAAGGCAATCGGTCAGGGCATTAAAGATATGGACAGGAAAGGAGAAAGGAAAGATGCAGATAACAACACTTCCGAAAGATGATGTAAAAAGAGGAGAAATCTATTATATAAGCCGGGGAGGATATAACACAGGGAGCGAACAGCAGGCAGACAGACCGGGCGTAATTGTCAGCAATGATAAAAACAATAAAAATAGTCAGACACTGGAAGTTGTATATTTGACAACGCAGCCGAAGAATGAACTTCCGACACATTGCACGATCCGATCAACAGGGCGCGTCAGCACTGTTTTATGCGAACAGATCCATACAGTCGCTGTGGAACGCATTGGAAAATACATCGGAGTGTGTACAGCGCAGGAGATGCAGAACATCGACATAGGGCTGATGATCTCGATCGGTTTAGGCGACGCGGGGGGGGCGACAAAGGACAAAACAGTTGTCACTGATCAGAAAGAAGAGAAAAAAGCAGAGGAGAAAAAGACGGAAACGAAAGTCCAGACGGAAACAAATGAAGAACTGATCAAGACAAGGACGGAAAGAGATATATTCAAGAAGCTGTATGAACAGATGACCGAAAGGCTGTTAGAAAGGTGAGAATGAGAAAAACACAGATTGTACTTGCAACAGGGGAAGTATACGACGTTGAAGACAAAGGAGAAAAAAGAATACTAATTCCAGTGGGATACATAAAGCAGGAGGAAGAAAAACATGAACAAAGTGATTTTGATGGGACGTTTAACACGGGATCCACAGGTGAGATACACACAGGGGCAGGATCCGATGGCGATTGCAAGATTTACGCTTGCGGTCGATCGAAGGGGAAGAAAACAGGAAGGTCAGCAAGATGCTGACTTTCCTTCTTGTGTTGCTTTTGGGAAAAGTGCGGAATTTGTGGAAAAGTATGTGCATCAGGGAACGAAGATTGTGTTGACCGGGCGGATCCAGACAGGAAACTACACAAATAAAGACAATATCAAAGTATACACGACGGAAGTGATTGCGGAAGACATCGAATTCGCAGAAAGCAAAGCGGCAGCAGAGGGATCCAGCGGAGCAGGAGGACATCAAAAACCGGATCAGACGGAAAACGATGGATTTATGAATATACCGGAAGGCATCGACGAAGAATTGCCTTTCAATTAAGCAAAAAGGAAGGATGTGACGATATGGGGCTGAAAGAAGCGTTTAGAAAAGTGGGACAGGCGATCGAAGAAACAAAAATGAAGATCGGAATGAAAAAATACAAAAAAGGCGGAATTCAGGTCGAAGAAAAAGACCAGAAGCCGGAAACGGTAATTCCTATAAATGATATTCCGCTACCGGAAGAAAAAAGGGAAACAGAAGATGCAGAAATCCGAAAAATCGAAGATCTTCCGGCATATGAAGACAGAAAATTTTATATTGCAGCTAAAATGCAGGTTGAACCGGAGGAAGTGGAAAAAGTGATCAGAAAAACGGAAGCAGAATGGAATCTGTCGCCAGATAAGGCAGCAGAAACATTGAAAATGATCAGTGATGCAGCCGTGAAGCTGAATATGGTGTTTACGGAAATGATGGAAAATATACGGCAGGTAGCTGACAAAATATCAGAGGTTTTCAGGCGTATACATGAAAATAATACGATGACAGAAACACAGATCAGAAAAAGAGAATTATGGCGGCGATATTATGAGGAGAAAAGCCGGATGTCAAACAATGAGCGCAGAAGGCGAGGGATTCCGATGGTAAAACGACCAAAACGGCAGCAGTATAGACCGCCGAAAAAGAAGACGACAAAAGGATAATAAAGGAAGGATGGTGTGGCAAATATGGAGCAGGAAAAGGAAAAGAATGAAGAAACCTTCGTGAAGAAGGTGGTGCAGACAGCACTGGAAGCGGAAAGACAGATCCGCAGGCAGCAGGTGCTGCACAACACACGGATGCTGATGGAAGAATACATCGAAATGAAAAGACACATTGAAAGTGCAGTATCAGAGGAAGAAGAACTGAAGGAAGAACAGTATGATGTATTCAGAGGAGAAGGCGCACATCTCGGAAGTGTTCGCAGGTCAAAAATGAAGACGGCAATGATGATTGCGAATATTGACAGAGCAATGGAAGAACTGCGGGCAGAATATGAAACGAAAGAAATGATATACAAATACGATGCCTTTAAGATGCATTATATTGACGGGGTATCGTATGAAGAGATTGCAGACATCCAGAACTGCGGAAAGAACACACCGTCCAGATGGTCAAAAGAATTGATCAGGAAAATGTCAGTGAAGTTATTCGGGATAGATGGCGTTGAAAAATATTAAAAAGAAATCCTTTTTGCTTTTCTTTTTGGGGAAAAGTTGGGGAAAAGCTGGGGTTTTAATGGTGGGATGAAAGATGTAAACTGATAGCGTGGAAAGTTGCAAGAAGCGATTGTACAGAAATGTGCAGTCGCTTTTTTATTGCCATTTCCACGCCCTTCTGAACACTGCAACGGGCATCCGTAAAGATGCCTGCGTGCGGTGTGTATATAGCACGAAAGAAGGTGGTGCATAGTGCTATTACACAGATGTAAATGCGGGATATTGATACCGCAGGAATTACGCTTGTGTCCGGACTGTGAAGCAAAGGAAAGCGACAAGGTGTCAAGGCACATGGAATACAATCTGCGCCGGAGAAATAAGAAAGCAGCAGCTTTTTATGTGTCGGCGGAATGGCGCAAAGTACGGGCGTTTGCATTGTCTTTATATGACAGCTTAGACATGTATGCGTACTATGTTCAACACAAGATCGTTGTGGCTGACATGGTACACCACATCACAGAGATAGAAGAAGACTGGACGCAACATTTGAACGTGGAAAATCTATTCCCGTTAAGCAATGGAAACCACGGGATCATCAGTGCGCTGTACAAGAAGGATGAAGCAACGAAAAGACAGACACAGGAGCTGCTACGGAACATTATCCGACAGCACTGGAAAGGGGCAGGGGGTATCGAAAAAGTTTTGACCGGGCTGGATTAGTCGCGCCCCCTCTATTCTGTGGAGAAAACTCCCCACGGAAATTTCAGATATAAGGGCAAACGGTCATGTGTCAGATTCTGACACAATCCGCAAGGAGAAGCAGCGGGAAAGGAGGTCGATATAATGGCAGGACAACGACAGCCGATCGCGCTGGTACAAGCAAAAGGAAAGAAACATCTGACAAAGGCAGAGATCGCAGAAAGAGAACGGACGGAAGTGCAAGCACCGTCAGACAGAGTGACGCCGCCGTCATACCTGACAGCTACGCAGAAAAAGGCATTCAGAAAAACGGTGAAAGAACTGCGGGCGATCGACCTGATTTCAAACTTGGACGTGGAAGCACTGGCGCGGTTAGTGATCGCGCAGGAGAAATACAGAGAAGTGACAGAAACGATCGCAAAGCAGCCGCTGATGGTAACTGTGGCATACGACACAGGGAAAAAAGATGCAGAAGGCAATCCGATCATGGCGGAACATGAGGTTGTGAACAGTCAGGTGGAACGTCTGGCGATCATTCAGGACAGGTATTTCAAACAGTGCCGACAGGGTGCAGCAGATTTTGGACTGACAGTATCGTCAAGATGCCGACTGATTATTCCAAAAGCACCGGAAACACCGAAGACAAACAAATTTAAAGACAAGTTTGCGTGATGATGCGATGCAGGACAGAACAACACAGTACGCTGCGGATGTCCTTGCGGGAAAAATAATTGCCGGGAATCTGGTAAAACTTGCCTGCAAGCGTCATCTGGATGACATCGAAAAGTCAAAGGCTGCGCCATATAAATATTATTTTGATGTGGAGCAGGCGGAAAGAATCATTGAATTCGCTGAAACATTAACCATTGCAGAAGGTGAAGAGGAAGAACAGGTCGAATGTTACGCATTCCAGTGTTTTATTCTTGGAAATCTGAATGGATGGCGGACAAAAACAGGCGGACACAGAAGATTCCGAACATCATATGTGCAACTTGGAAGACAGAACGGTAAATCTTTTCTGAATGGAATTCTGGCGGCATATTACGGAAATTTTGAGAAGTACAAATATGGTCAGATATACTGCACAGCAACGAAAAAAGATCAGTCGCTGATTGTATTCAATGAAATTGTGAAGTTTATCCGGTCAGATCCTGATCTGGATGAATGCTTCAACATACACGAACACAACAGCACAATAGATTGTTTGCTGACACATAGCAAAATAAAGGCACTTTCAGGAGATACGAAGTCGATCGACGGATTCCGCCCGTATCTTGGAATTGTTGATGAATACCATGCACACAAAAACGACCAGATGTACAAACTTCTGGAAGGCGGAATCAAGAAGATGAAATCTGCGCTGATCAGTGTGATCACGACAGCAGGGTTCGATCTGAAGTCGCCATGTTATGCATTGTATGAATATTGCGTGAAGGTGCTGAAAGGCATTGCACACAATGATTCACAGTTCATATACATCGCACAAATGGATGAAACAGACGACATGTGGACACCGAAGAATTGGATCAAGGCGAATCCAATCCTGCAATATGATCCGGAAGCACTTGAAAACATGGTTCCGATTGCTGAAACAGCGAAAGAAATGGGCGGATCCAGTTTGCGCGATTTCATTGTGAAACAGCTGAACATGTGGATTCAATGGACGAATGATGTCTATTTGAAAGACATGGAATTGTGGCAAAATGGCGCAACAAAGAAGACACTAGAAGATTTTCGGGGACAGAAGTGCTATGTGGGACTGGATCTTTCTGCTGGTGGAGATTTGACATCACTGGCGATCGTTTTTCCGTTCTTGAAAGATGATGTCAGAAAATATTTTGTTCATGCACACAGTTTCATACCGAAAAGAAGGGTTGAAGAACATATCAAAACAGACCGGACGGAATATGACTTATGGATCCGCGACGGACTTGTGACGGTAACAGAAACGATGGGCGGGGTAAAAACTGACTATCGGTATATTTTAACCTACTTGGAAAAAATCATCACCGATTATGAACTGGATGTGCAATTTATTCTTTACGATCCGCATAATGCGTCAGCTTTCCTGACTGATCTGGAAGCATTGGGATTCGACAGCGTGGCTGTAACACAGTCAGCAAAGGCACTGAATGATGCAACGGTTGATTTCAAACTTGAAATTGAATCCGGAAATGTGGAACACGATGGAAACGCGATGATCAAATGGTCGATCGCGAATGCAAAGACAACTTCCAACAGTTTTGGAGAAATCAAGATCGACAAAGAGTATCAGACAGAAAGAATCGACGTGATAGATGCGATTATTGACGCATGGACAGCCGCAATGAAAGGCGAAGTGAAACAGAATACAGCAGAATCGGTCGAAGAATGGCTGAAACTATATGAAGCAAGCAAGAAAAAACAGGCGAGGGGGTGATGCAGGTTGAATGTATGGCAGAAGTTCAAAGGATGGATTGCAAAAAAAATGAACTTCACCGTGGAAACATCGCCAGCGATGAAGGAAGAATCATTTCTTGAATGGCTTGGTGTGAAAAGAAAAAACAAGGATGTGATGGCGGAAGTAACGTACTTCACATGCTTGAAAATGATGTCTGAAACGCTGGCAAAAATACCGTGGAAATATTATCAAAAAACAGACAAAGGGATCATTGAACCAGAACTGTCGGATGTTGCGAAACTGCTGAAAAACAGACCGAATCCATTTATGACGCCCACAGCTTTCTGGAATGCTGTGGAGATGAACCGAAACCACTTCGGAAATGCGTATGTATATGTCAGGTCGAAGTTCAAAAGAAAAAAATACGGCGGAGAATACAAAGTCATGGACTTGTGGATCATGCCGTCGAACTGCGTGCAGATCGTAGTGGATGATGAAGGATACTTCGGAGGAAGGGGAAAGATCTGGTACGTCTACAACGATAAATACAGCGGACAGCAATATGTGTTCGGGACAGATGAAGTCCTGCATTTCAAGACATCACACAGCTTGGATGGTATTACGGGGCTTCCTGTGCAGGCAATATTGAAGACAACTGTGGAGGGCGCAGCGGCATCACAGGACTATCTGAACAGTTTATATGAAAGCGGACTGACTGGGAAAGCAACGCTGGAATACACAGGAGATCTGAACAAAGATTTGAAAGAAAAACTGGTGCAGGCATTTGAAGAATTCGGATCAGGTGCAAAAAATGCCGGAAAAATCATTCCGGTTCCACTTGGGATGAAGCTGACGCCGCTGGATATTAAACTTTCGGACAGCCAGTTTATCGAATTAAAGAAATATTCAGCACTTCAGATTGCAGCTGCATTCGGAATCAAGCCGAATCAGATCAATGATTATACAAAATCTTCGTACAGCAACAGCGAAATGCAGCAGTTGTCATTCCTGACAGATACGATGCTTTTTGTGTTAAAGCAGTACGAAGAAGAAGTTAATTATAAGTTATTGACAGATGAAGAAGCCTTCAGTGAAGGAAAATATTACAAACTGAACGAAAAAGTTTTACTAAGAACTGACAGCAAGACACAGATGGAGATTTTCGCAACAGGTGTCCAGAACGGAATTCAAAAAGTGAATGAATGCCGACGAAAACTGGATCTGATGGATGCAGAAGGCGGCGATCAGCTGATCGTGAACGGAAATTATATTCCGATCACAGAAGTTGGAAAGCAGTACGAAAAAGCAGGAAATGCACAGCAGCAAAGCGTGCTTCCTATACAGCCGGAAACGGATCAGAAAACGCAGAAGGATCCGGAAGAAGGAGATCGGGCAGACACGACCGGAACAGAACCTGATGAAAAAGAATCGCAGGAAGGAGGGGAAAACGATGAAGAATAAATTCAATTTTTCACGGAGAAATCCAAAAACAAAGAAGATTGAAAATACTGGGTTTATGGAATTCAGAAATGTATCGAATAATGCAGCGGATCTGTATATATACGGCGACATTGTTTCTTCGACATGGGAAGCATGGTGCGATGAAGATACATGCCCGCAGGACATATCAGACTTTATGAATCAGATTGAACCGGGGGCAGAACTGACGGTGTACATCAACAGCGGCGGCGGTGATGTATTTGCCGGGATAGCGATTCACAGCATTTTATCACGGCATACCGGACATAAAACAGGCATCGTGGACGGAATGGCTGCGTCGATCGCATCCGTGATCCTGATGGCTTGTGATTCGATTGTAATGTCATCGGGAGCGCAGATCATGATTCACAAACCGTTGTCATGGGCGTATGGAAATGCGGATGATTTTCAGCGACTGATCAGTGAACTGGATAAATGTCAGAAAAGCATCACGGACATATATATGGGACGGGTGAAAGAAGGTGTGACAGAAGAACAGGTCACAGATCTGATCAATGCTGAAACATGGATGACGGCAGAGGAAGCAAAGGAAATCTTCGATGTGCAGATCGAAGAACGTCCAGCGGTCGCCGCCTGTGTTGGCTGGATGATGGAGAATTTTAAAAAAGCACCGGAAGGCATTAAAACACAAAGCGCAGATGATGTGACGGCGAAGATTACAGCCGAAGAAGAAGCGATCATCGAAGAAATGGAACTTTTCGGAATCTAAGGAGGAAAACAAAATGAGCAAAGAAGCAAGGGCATTGCTGAAGAAGATCAATGACAAGAAAAATGCGATCAGAGGTCTTCAGGGACAGGGAAAAACACAGGAAATGAAGGATCGGATGACGGAACTTCGTGAGATGCAGGAAGAATTCGACATGCTGATGGAAATGGAAGAAGACGATGACGATGGAATCAAGGATTCTTTACACAATGGGAAAGTGAAGGAAGTTGAAGATGGTCAGAAGTCTAAAAAGTACAGCAAAGCGCAGGTGTGCAAAGCGTTTGTAAACAGGATCGTATGTGGCCTTCGTAAACGTGCTATGCCGGAAGAAGATCAGGAGATCATGGACAGCTTTAAAAACATGATGAAGGAAGGTGAAGACGAGGATGGAGGGTTTACGGTTCCAGAGGATGTAAGCACAGACATCATTGAACTGCGCCGAACAGAAAACGATCTGGAACAGTACGTCAATGTTGAAAAAGTAGCAACAATGAGTGGATCCCGTGTGATCGAGGTTGATGCAGACAGTACACCTTGGGGCGATGTGGATGAAGGCGGAGAATTTGAAGAGGAAGAAACACCGAACCTGAAACAGATCAAGTATGCAATCAAGAAAAAGGGCGGAATTTTGAAGACAACACGCGAACTGCTTCAGGATACTGCTGTGAATATCCTTGCATACCTGAATAAATGGATCGCAAAGAAGTCAAGAGCGACAAGAAATGCCGCAATTCTGAATGTGATTAACACAATCACAAAAGGAAAAGAAGTTGCGGTTGCGACTTTTGATGATTTCAAAGATGTATTCAACGTGAAGCTGGATCCGGCGATTGCAGTAAGTTCTATTGTACTGACGAATCAGGATGGCTTTAACTACATGGACAAGCTGAAGGATAAGGATGGCAAGTACATCATGCAGCCGGATCCGACAGATGCAACAAAGACACTTCTTTTTGGCAAGTATCCGGTAAAGGTTGTGAGCAATAAGACACTGAAAAGCACAAATGTATTAAAAGGCGGAGCAGGAGCTGACAAAAACGATGTGACTGGTTACAAATATCCGGTATACATGGGAGATCTGAAGGAAGCTGTTACCCTGTTTGACCGCGAGAAAATGACGATTGAACTTTCTACTGAAGCGGGAGATCTGTGGGCGAAGGATCTGACGGGAATCAAGGTTCGTGACAGATTTGACGTTCAGTCTGTTGATGAAACTGCGGTTGTTAAAGGAGAAGTCAGCGTTGCTGTGGCTGGCTAACAAAAAAAGGGGCGTGATGATATGAGCCTAAAGGAATTGAAGCAGTATCTGCGCGTCGATTATACAGACGATGACAGCATGATCGAACTAATGCATGATGCTGTCATCGACGAAATGAAGGAACTGATTCCGTCACTCGATCCGGAAAAGCCAACAAATAGGCAGAAAATACTGATCTGTTCGTATGTGAAGGAATTATACGATCACAGGGATCGAATGTACAACAACGGGAAAATCACATCTGATTCAACGGAACGCATCAGGTACGCGATTCAGTCAATGATGCTGAAAGAAACGTTAAGGGGATAGCATGGCAACAGCAAGGATCAAATTTTATAAGCGAAACAAAAGTCTGGAAAACGGACGGCAGCAGGAAAAAGAACCGACGCTGTTTTATGAAGCATGGTGTGAGATCAGAAACCTTTACGGGCAGGAATTATATGAAGCGCTGGATGTCAGGCTGGAAAATGCAATCGTATTTGAAGTGAGATATTGCAGACGCATAAAAGAGATTAAAGCACATGCAAAAGATTTCCTGATCGAATTTGAAGGCGAAAGATATGACATTTATGCAACGGATTTCAAACAGAATGACAGGCAGTATGTGCAACTGAAAGCTAACAGACGCGACTGACAGGAGGAAATAGAGATGGAAATATCGTTCAGATTTGAAGGATTTGAGGAAGTACAGCGCGGTGTGGAAGCCCTGTCGTCAAGTGCTGAAATCGGAGCGATCAATAAAAAAATATTTCAGAGATCCGCCGATATTACAGAACCGAAGATGAAGGCACACATGGCAAGATCTGCTGACAATTCAAAGTCAGGACGGAATGGATACAGACCGCCGGGACATGCGCGGGACAACATTCCTAAGAAGGTAACGCCCAAAAAAGGCGAAGTCGGATGGGAATTGAATGGCGACGCGCAAAACTGGTTTTACATGAAGTTTGTGGAGTGGGGGACATCGAAAATGCCGCCGCGGGACTTCCTGAATAATACGAAATCGGAGTGTGAAAGCGAATATCACATGATAGCTGATCAAGAGTACCAGAAAGCATTGAACGAAAAACTGGGAGGATAAAACAGTGGATGTTATTGGATTGGCAGCGGCAGCGTTGAAGCCGATTTCAGATGAAGGAATAATCGTACAGCAAGGATGGTATGACGAAAGCCTGAAACGGCTTCATGTGACACTGTGGAAGCTACAAGACACAGAAGATGCACATTCAGATGATGAATGTGAAATTGAAGCAGCAAGCATACAAGTGAATATCTGGTCACGGAGTGATCAGCAGGCACTTGTGAAAAGAATAAAAAAATTGATGAAGGAAAACGGATTTTTATTTCAGGAAGGAAATGATCAGATTGAAACAGATACGGGGATCTTTATCAATGCGATGCGATTTTTAATTTTGAAAGAAGCAGAAGAAACGGAGGAATAAACATGGCAGCAGAAAAAGAAAAGATCGTGCGAAGCAGGACTGTATCGTTCAGAGATATTCATATCGCAAAAGTTACAACGAATACAGAAACAGAATATGCGGCAGAAACACCGTCAAAGCTGGCACGCGCGATCACAGGAAAGATCAGCGATGAATTTGAAACTGAAAAAATTTACAGTGATGATTCGGTTGAAGATGTAAATATGTCATATAAAGGGACAAGCGTGGAACTGGAAGTGAACAGTTTGGCACCACAGGATAAGTCACAGGTGTTCGGACATCTGTATGAAAAAGGCTTCTTGATCAAGACAAAGGATGACAAGGCACCGGAACTTGCGCTTGGATGGCGTGCGAAGAAGCTGAACGGTAAGTATGAATTCAAATGGCTGTACTGCGGAAGATTCGGTCAGGGATTTGAAGACAATTATGAAACAGAAGGGGAAACAAAAACAACACAGACAGCAACGTTGAAGGGTGATTTTTATGCCCGTCAGATGGATGGAAGATATGAATGCAGCGTTGATGAAAGTAACCTTCTTACAGAACATACAGAAGCGGCGGCAGCGATCAAAGACTGGTTTTCAAAAGTTCAGGAAAAACCGGATGCAGCATAAAACAGGAGGGAAAAGAAATGGCAACAGCTAAAACAAAGAAAAGATCAATTATCATCGGCAACAAAGAATATACGATGCCGCAGAAGATGTCCACGATGGCATATTTACACTATCTGGAAGTGCGTGACAGCATTATGGACACGGAAGCGAAACAGGCGTTGTACACAAGACAGCAGTTCATGGATATGATGGACGTTATTGTTGAAATGTACGGAAACCAGTTCACAACAGATGACATGCTGGATGCTGAAACCGGAATGACACCGGATTCGATCGTGATGGAATTTGCATTGATGGATGTGTCAGTGGGTGAAAAGGTTGATAAAAGAACGGAAGACTTCGCGAAAAATTTTACAAATGGCAAGTGATGCCGGAACTGATCTTGTCGTGTGGACACAAAGAATATGTCTGCACGACGATTTCGGTGGAAATGTATCGCAGATATACGGAAATCATGGAACGGAATGACAGTGATTCGATCAGTGATGCTTTTGAAGCGAATACGAAGATCTTAATGACAGTATTCGGGGCAAGACAGCGGGAGGTGGAAGAAGCTGATCCGGAAGATGTATTGTCAGCTGTGAAAGAAATCCATTTCATGATGCAGGATGTGATCACGAAGAAATTTCTGGATCTTAATCCAGAACATCCTGAAAAGATACAGAAAGAAAAATCTGCTTTCGACGAATATGACGAAGAAAATGGATATAACGATGAAGATCCGGGTGAAAACCTGTGGAAGATATGCAGGGAAAATGTGGATCGGATAGTGAAGATCTGTATCAATCTTATGAAAAACTCATATCAGCAGTGCATGGAAGCGGACATCATGAGCCTTTTGGATCATGCGGCATTCGAGATTAGGACGGTCGATGAGAAGTAAAGAAAGGAACGCGAAACATGGCTAAGACCTTAATTGAGATTAGGGCAGAAACGTCGCAGTATCAGCAGGCGATGCGTCAGGCAGCAGCAGAAATGAAAAACCTGACGGCACAGCATTCGCTGGCTGCGGCACAAGCAAAGTTAAGCGGATCCGCGCAGGACGCCCTGCGTGCAAGAGTGACCGAACTGACATCGAAGATAGATGTTCAAAAGGGGATCGTGCAGCAGAATGGACAGCAGTATGACAACTTAAAACAGAAGTTGGAACTGCAAAAAACAGCGCACGATCAGCTGAAGACAAAGGTTGAAGCAGCAAAAAAGGCATATGAAGATAGTGCGAAAGCGACAGGGGAAGACAGCGAAGAAACACAGAAGCTGAAGGCAGAATATGAAAAGCTGTCTTCACAGCTGTCCACAAGTGAAAGCCAGATCGCAAAAACAGAAACAGCGATCACGAAGCAGGAAGCGGCAGTGAATCAGTCGAAAGCTGCGCTGACTGAAATGGAAGCGGAACTGAAAAATGTGAACGCAGAACTTGCGCGTGCGCCGTTTGATGAATATGCAGCAAAAGCAGAAAAGGTTGGCGGCACATTAACGAGTGTAGGGCAGAAACTTCTTCCGTTATCGACCGGTATCGCAGGGCTTGGCGTTGCGGCTGTTAAGACAACAGCAGATTTTGACAGTGAAATGTCGAAAGTATCAGCAATTTCCGGAGCAACAGGAACGGATCTTGATAAACTGCGAGGAAAAGCCCGTGAAATGGGTGCGAAAACAAAGTTCAGCGCGTCAGAAGCTGCACAGGGTATGCAGTATATGGCAATGGCTGGATGGAAGACGCAGGACATGATGGACGGCTTAGAGGGCATCATGAATCTTGCGGCAGCATCGGGCGAAGATCTTGCATCGACATCTGACATCGTAACGGACGCCCTGACCGCCTTCGGACTTTCGGCAAAAGATTCCAGTCATTTTTCTGATATTTTGGCGGCAGCATCATCGAATGCAAATACCAATGTGTCGATGATGGGCGAAACGTTTAAATACGCAGCCCCGGTTCTTGGATCGTTAGGATACACAGCAGAAGATGCTGCGCTTGCGATCGGATTGATGGCGAATGCAGGTATCAAGTCCAGTCAGGCGGGAACGTCTTTGCGAGGAGCCATCACGAACCTTGCGAAACCAACAGATACTGTTGCGGCTGCGATGGATAAGTATGGAATATCATTGACAGATAGTTCCGGTAAGATGCTTTCGTTGCGTGAATTGATGGAACAGTTGCGGCAGAAACTAGGCGGACTGTCTGAAGCGGAACAGGCACAGGCAGCAGCGGCATTGTTCGGAAAGAATGCAATGTCCGGAATGCTGGCGATTATAAACGGATCAGATAAAGATTTTGAAAAGCTGGCAGGAGCGATCGACAACTGTGACGGATCATCTGAAAAGATGGCAAACACAATGAACGACAATCTTCAGGGGCAGATCACGATCCTGATGTCACAGCTTCAGGAACTTGCTATCAGCTTCGGGGAAATTCTGATGCCAAAAATCCGTGATATTGTGACACATATTCAGAACTTTGTGGACAAGCTGAATGCAATGGACGAAGGACAAAAAGAAACAATTCTTCGTATCGGAATGTTTGTGGCAGCACTTGCACCGATGCTGATGGGATTGGGAAAAGTGATCACGTTCAGCGCAAATGTATCACGCGCACTTGGAACGCTGTCAGCCTGACTTGTAAAAGCAGGCGGATTTTCAGGAGTATTCACGAAAGCACTTGGATTGATTACATCACCAGCGGCGATTGTAGTGGGAGCGATTGCAGCAATTACAGCGGTTATTATTCACTTATGGAATACGAATGAAGATTTCAGAAATACGATCACGGCGATCTGGCAGAAGATCAAAGATGCCTTCACAACATTTGCGGCAGGAATCAGTGAAAGACTGTCGGCGTTGGGAATTACATTCAGCGATGTGACATCAGCAATAAAAACAATCTGGGACGGATTCTGCAATTTACTTGCACCAGTGTTGGAAGCTACTTTCAATACGATTGCAATCGCATTACAAACAGCTTTCAATGTCATTCTTGGAATATGGGATGTATTTTCTGCTGTATTCAGTGGCGACTGGTCTGGTGCGTGGGAAGCTGTAAAAGGAATTTTTTCAAGCGTTTGGGATGGTCTGAAAGAATATTTTTCAACAATAATCGGAGCAGTCAAAGGCGTAGCGGATGTTTTTCTTGGATGGTTTGGAACTAACTGGGAAACTGTCTGGAATGGAGTGAAAACCTTTTTTGAAGGAATCTGGAACGGAATATCTTCGTTTTTTGAAGGAATCTGGAATGGGATTTCAACATTCTGCGCAACGGTGTGGAATGGAATTGTTACAAACGTGACGGCGTTCTGCACGACCGTACACGATACGATCAGCACAATCTTTAATGCTGTGAAAGATGTCGTGTCTAATGTGTGGGAAACAATAAAGAATGTGGTTCAGGTTGCGATCATGTTCATAGTGGAAGTTATCAAAGCCGCATTTGAATTGATAACCGTACCGTTCCGGTTTATCTGGGAAAATTGTCGAGATACGATCATAAGCGTATGGGAAACAATCAAAAGCGCGGTACAGACAGCAATCAATTTTGTGAAAGATAATATCATCACGCCAGTGATGAATGCGATCAGCACAACGATCACGACGGTATGGAATACCATCAAAACAACATTCACGACGGTGATAAATGCAATAAAGTCCGCGGTACAGACGGCATGGAATTTCATGAAAGACAGCGTGATCACGCCTGTAATGAATGGAATAAAAACAGTCATCACAACAGTGTGGAATGCGATCAAAACGGCGGTGCAGACTGTCGTAAATGCGATCAAAACGACGGTGCAGACTGTATTCAACGCAGTAAAGACAACAGTGACAACAATCTGGAATGCGATCAAAACAGGAACAACGACGGCATGGAATGCAGTGAAGACTGCGGTGACAACACCGATCAATGCCGCAAAGTCAGCAGTGACATCTGCGATTAACGGGATTAAGTCAACGATAAGTTCTGTATGGAATAGCGTGAAATCAGCAACGTCTTCAACATGGAATGCAATCAAGACAGCGATCACAACACCGATCAATGCTGCAAAAACTGCGGTAGGAAATGCGATCAGTGCGATCCGATCAAAATTCAACTTCAGCTGGTCGTTACCGCATTTGAAACTGCCGCATCCGTCTATCAGCGGATCATTCAGTTTAAATCCGCCATCAGTTCCACATTTCAGCATTAGCTGGTATAAGAACGGCGGTATCATGACGAAACCGACCGCATTCGGGGCAGCAGGCGACACATTGCTGGCAGGAGGAGAAGCGGGAGCAGAAGCCATCCTTCCATTAAAGCAGTTCTATGACAGACTGGGCGACATGCTGGATAAAAAGCTGGACGCAATTATGACAGGAACAACGGTATATGTCTATGTAACAATGGACGGCGAAGTCGTGGCAACGAAAGTATATTCAAAAGTGGAAGAAAAATTCACAGATGAAATAAAACGGAGGAGGTAAAGCATGATCATAAACGGGATTGACGTCAGAAGATACGGGGCGACATTGCTGACGGCAGAAACAAAGCCCCCGAAGATGACGGCAAATTATGAAATGATGTCAAAAGCACTTCTTCCGACAGAGTACGACACAGATATTCCACTGGGTTCTATGACAATGACCATATACTTCAGGGGAAAGAACAGGGCGACACTGGAAAGAACAATGTCATCTTTTATGCAGAATTTCAGGTCGTCCTGCATTATGGAAGAAATCAGAGGATTCAAAGGAAAATACAAAGGTTTTCTGACTGGCGATGATTACGAAAAAACGCTTGAAAAGGAAAAAAGAATTCTGACATTAGAATTTGATGGATTCTTTTTTGACGATGAAGCAGAAGTGCTATTTGATCGGAAACTGGAAGGAAAGCTGTACGCAGAAGGAAGCCGGGATACACCTTGCATTATTGAAGTGACAGCAAAAGTGGATCTGACAAACTATAAGATAACACTAAACGGGGAACCGTACACTATCGAAAGCCTGATGAATGGTGAAACGATTGTGATTAACGGGAAGACCGGAAAAATAACAAAGGAATGGGATAACGCTTTCGGATCAGTGGATCTGTGGGCGTTCCCTAAACTGCAAACGGGAAGAAATGACCTTGCGTTTTCAACGAATGGTGCAAGGGTGACAGTTAGGTATTCCCCGATGTGGCTATAAAGGGGGGATGATATATGCTTCAGATATATGATGATCAGCATCGGAGAATCGCAGGAATAGATGATCCGGATGATCTGAAAATTGAAAAAACATTATCATCCGGAGATAAGCAGATTTCATTCAGTTATCCGAAAACAGGATCAGAAATTGAAAATCTGCGGGCTGAATATTATATCAGGACAAAAGATGATGAATATGTTCTGAAGGAAATAAGCACAGGAGAAAATAAAAACAGTTATGTAGCGCAGCTGAATATAGAAGAACTGGAATCACAGGAATTTCTGTATGGATTTGAGAGTGTAACACAGACGGCGCACGCCTGCTTGGAATTCGCTTTTGATGGAACGGGTTGGACGGTTGGAATTTGCACAGTAACAAAGCGAAGAACAGTCAGCATTGATGAAACGTGCAATGCTTGGGATGTACTTCAGGAGGTTATGGACACATACAGATGCGAATGTAAGATCGACAGCATCCAGAAGAGAATAGACCTATATGAAGTGATCGGAATGGATCGCGGAGCGTATTTCATAGAAGGATTAAACCTGCGGAAGTTGACACTGAAATCAGATACATATGATTTCTACACAAGAATTTATCCAGTGGGAAAAGATGGGATCACACCGGAAATTATGCTGGGGGTTCCGTATATTGACAATCATCAGTATTCAGATAAAGTGATTCCGCGCTATTGGAAAGATGAACGATACACCATCAGTGAAAATCTGATCGAAGATGCGACTGCGAAGCTGGACACAGCATCGAAACCGTATACAGCATATACTGCTGACGTTGCGGATCTGGCATCGCAGAAAAAAGAATACAGCATTCTGGAATATGACATCGGCGATACAGTGCATCTGATTTCAAAAACGGAAGCTACAAAAGAAAAGCAGCGGATCGTGAAGATGACGGAATATCCGCAGCATCCGGATAAAAACACCTGTGAACTTTCTAATGTGACAAAGAGTTTTGCACAGCTTCAGGAAGAAACAGAGGAAAAAATGAAGTCCGATGCAGTGGATCAGGCACAGGCAAGGACAAAGAAAACGCTGAATGAAGGATACTGGACAATCGAACAGGCACAGGCTGCAATTAAATCTTCAGAAAGTGGGATTATGACATCGGTTCAACAGGTCAGAACAGAACAAAGGGATCTGACCTATGCAGCAGAACAGGAAGCGAAAGACTATGCTTCACAACTGAATGAAAAGACCATTGAAAGAATGACAAATGAATATTCAACAGCACTGAATCAGACTGCAAATTCATTTGATATGTCTATTAAGTCGGTCGAAGAAACTGTGACATCGCAGGGCGACGAACTGGAAGAATTCAGAAGAGAGAATGAAACATATTTCCATTACACGGATGATGGAATGGAAATCGGAAAAAAGCAGGATGGCGGGGTGTTGCCATTTTCAACATTGCTATCCGGCAAAAGGCTGGAATTCAGACAGGAAGGCGTTCCGGTGGCATATGTGCAGTACAACAAGCTGCACATTGAAAATGTAGAAGCGGTGCGAAGATGGTCAGTCGGAGCAGCAGACGACGGCGGATACTTTGATTTCATATCCACACAGTACGGGATGGGTGTGAAATGGAGAGAAGCGGAGCAGGTGGAAGAAACGGCAACACAGAGCGTCAAAAGGCAAAAACAGAAACAGGAATACAGACAGTTGATCGACGATGATGGAATATTCGAGGTAGTAAAAGTATGAGTACGACAAGAAGAGAAGTACCAGTCACAAGTATATATGCAAAGGCTGTCTTCACCGGGAATGTCAGCGGAGATGTAACAACAATCACATCAGTAACATTCACGCAAAATGAAGATGACTGGCTGCTGGGCGTAAAAAAAGAAGATATGCCATCGGTCATGATCATTGATGGAAAACAATACAGATGGACAGTGAATTCCTACTTTACATTAAATACCATCGTAGCACAAGGAACATGGGTAAAAAAAGCAACACTGAACATTGGAACAAAGCTGACGATCAGAAAACCATTCTTCAAAATTGTATACGGTCAGAATCCGACACAAGAAGGAACAGAAATGACCTTTTCATTTTACGATCTGGGATCATTTGCACCATACGGATTTGATCCGGGGGCTTCGGAATTTGAAATTGATGGAAAGACGGCAGTTCCTATCAATATAGAAAATGCAAATGAAGATTCGCTGTTTTCTGCGAAACTGTCATCTGATGCAACGTACAGATTCAAGTGGGCGATTGGATCAAAGTCGTATACGCTGGACAAAAAAACGTCCGGGGCGACAAAGATCAATACAAGCTATACCATACCGAAAAGCTGGAATGAAGAAATAAAAAACAGTACAGCGGGATCCTGCACACTTTCAGTTCAGGTGCTGTTTGGATCACAGGTATATCAATCGAGGGATACTGCGGTGAGGGCGACAGTCCCGGATGATTGTGTCCCGGTGATCAATTCCATATCCATCGCAGATACAAAAGGGCGTGTTCCTGCGGCGTGGGGGATGTTCGTGGAACACAACAGCAATATAGCCATTACCGCAGCGAACATTACAAAGTCATACGGTGCTGATATTGTATCAGTCAATATGGAACTGAATGACAGGACATATTATGGAACGCCTTCTGCATTGCCACAGTCATATACGTTGGAAGACTACGGGATCATGGACGTGACAGTGAAGATCCGTGATACAAGGGGACGGACGACAGAAAAAACTGCAAAAGTGACAGTCGTGGAATATAATCCGCCGACGATTCAGGTAGATTCTATGAGGTGCGGGCAGGATGGAACACTGGAAAATGAAGGCGTATATTTTTTAGCGACGACAGACAGCACATATTCAACCTGCAACGGAAAGAATAAAGCAACGCTTCAGATGCAGTATAAACTTTCAAATCAGGGTGCATATACGTCAGCAGTGAAAGCACTTCCGATCGGGGAAGCAACAACTGTTTGCGGCGGGGATCTGAATACAGAATTTTCATATGATGTTCGTTATGTGCTGAAAGATACATTCAATACAGTGACCGTCATTGACTTCGTATCAACAGCGGTATATGCAATGCATTTTTTGCATGGTGGGCGCGGCGTGGCTTTTGGATCGAAGGCAACCGTGGAAAACGCAGTGGATTTTACGTTTGATGCGATATTCAGGCATGGGGTGAAATTCATAAAATCAGATGGATCCGAAGTGACAATGCAGCAGATCCTGAACAAACTCGGATTATAGAAAGGAGGGAAGACAGTGGCACTTGGAAAAGTAATTCAGCGAATTGAAATTGAAATGTCGGGCGGGACAAAACAGTATATGGTGTCTGCAAAACAGGGAGATCGGGCAACAAGATATGTCGAAACCGTACTACTGGATCATGGGGAACCATACACGATCCCGGCGGGATCCAGCGTCACAGCTTTCATCAGAAAACCAGATAGACACAGGGTATATACACCGTGTGAATTCAAAGACAATGTTGTGATGGTGGAATTGGACAGTCAGGCACTGGCAGCAGCGGGAACGGCATTGTGTGAAGTAGAAGTGAAATCTTCAGATCTGATGCAGGTGGTAACATCGGTCACTTTTGAAATAGAGATTGAAGCAAAGGTAAAAGATGAAGATGCGATCGTTTCGGGCGATGAACTTTCTATCTTCGACAAGACAATGAAGCAGTATGCTGATCAGGAAACGAAACGTGTGAACGCAGAAGAAACCAGAGCGAAGGCGGAAGCAGGTCGCGTGAACGCAGAAGAAGCCAGAGTGCAGGCAGAAACAGGTCGCGTGAAGGCAGAGGAAGCCAGAGTGCAGGCAGAAACAGGTCGCGTGAACGCGGAAAAAGGCAGAGTGTCAGCAGAAAGCGATCGCGTCACAGCAGAACAGGAAAGACAGAAGCAGGCGAAAGAAGTTCTGGACAAGGCGAAAGAAGCTGTAAAAATTGCGGGGCAGATCAATGAAGCGTCATATATGTTGGATAAAGATGCAAATATCAAATATGCATATGCTATTTATACAGAACGGGGAATCCCACATCTGGCATTAACACCGATCAATGAGTAAACAGGAGGAAAAGAAGAATGAAAGGAATTGATTTATCATTTCCGTCTTATGCACAGCATGAGAGAATGGCGGCGGCACTCGAAGCGATCGCACTGAATGGCGGACAGAATTCGGCGGAAGCACTTGACGCTGCGTGCAGACAATTACTTGACGGAACAAATACAACGAGGGTTTTCTGGTCATGGTATCCGCGTGCGCTGGCAGCAGGCGAAACAGACAAGTATAAATTACTTTCAAGGTTTGCAACAGCAGCAGCGCAGGCATGGAATGGAAAGACGTATACACTGCGAAGCTATGATTCGTCAGTATCAGGAATAACAAAAATGACACCGATGGATGATCTGGCAGATAAAGAGGCAGCACAGCTGTGTACAGAAAATACTGAAGCAGTCGAAGACTGGGCGGATGAAGATCCGATGACATGGTATATCAGAGCAAACGCGCTGTCACTGGAAGATGGAACCATGAACATCACATATTTTGAAGGTGAAGACGGTTTTGACATCACTGGCGAAGATGCACCAGTATATACATTTGCGCTTGCATTATGGATTAAAGAATGGAATGACGGTGCATATGATTATATTTCATTCAGAACAACAAGGGGATCCGGCTATTATCCGGATGCGGGGGATGTGGATCCGAAAAATAAAAAGCGACCGATCACATGGCACGCAACATTCCCCGGTGGTCTGGACAGCAAAGGCGCATTGACATCCGGCGCAGGGATCAAGGCATATAACTTCGCATCAGCAACGGCAGGGATCCAGAAGGCACGACAGAAAACAATTTATGAAGGGCTGTGGAATGATTGTGATACAAGATGGATTCTTCGTATGTGGCAGTTAAGACATTTTGATCTTGAAAACTCAAACATCGCTGAAGGATGCACAAATTACAACTATCAGTACATGGTGGCGTTGCCGGAAGAAAATGTGAAAAGGGTTCTTCTGTCTGCAAGTCAGGCAGCAGGATTCATTGTCGGATCCACGGTATCGGTTGGCGATATGGGCGCACAGTCGAATAAAGACAGATGGAATGCATGGATGCGTAACCTTGCGGATCTGGTGAAAGTATCTTCGATCGAAAAAGTAACAGTCAACGGAACAGAATACACAGCGATCAATCTTGACATCAGCGGAACGATCACAACGACAGCAACAACATGTATTTCAACTATGCCGTGGCATTCGGGCGCAACAGAAGCATTGCCGGGACATAAAGACGGATGCGCCTTCAACTTGACGGCAGGAAAGACGCCACTTCGTGTTGCTGGTGTAGAAGTTTTGGATGGATCATATACGATCGGGCTGGATCCGTTGTATGACACGACTGCAAACGAAGCAGGCGGATTTGACTATACTGTGTATCAGTGCCGCGACAGTCAGAAACTGTCAGGATCAATCACATCGGACTATGAAGATACAGGTATTGTATATTCCGGTATGCCGTCCGGATGGAACTATGTGAAAGCATTTATCAAGTCAAAGCTGGGTGTGCTGTTTCCGAAGCTGATCGGCGGATCTTCAACGACTTATTTTAAATCGGCTTTCTGCGGTACCAGCTCCGCCGGGGTTCGCTGCCCGTGGCGTTTTGCGAACTTGAACAATGGCGGGAATGCTGGTCTGGCTGCGGAGAATGGCAACAATGCGCCGGGTAACTCGAACTGGAACAGTCGTCCGCGAATTTATGTATTTATGAAGGCAGGCGAAAACTTGCTGAAATGCGTCTGTATATCCACGCATAAGCGAAAATCAGTAAAACCGGAAGCCGGGAAACTGGCATGTATAACCGTGGGTTATGCGTGCGGCAAGTAGTAACAAGACGGATCCTGATTCAAGGATCTGCCGCAACCGAAAGTCGCTTCACACATAAAGTAAAAATAAGATGGCACATAAAAAGAGATATAAAAAGTTAAGCAGACAGCTGTGCGAACAGGCAGTTGTCGAATGCTTCAAAGGAAAATGGAGAAGAAACGATGTACTGACGTTTATTGAAAAGTATGCAGGAATTCCACGCGACGATATAAAAATAGATGATTTATCCGGATCGTGGAAGTACAAAAATGAAGCTGTTGAAGCGATTGGCTTGGCAATGCTTGGAATTGTGGAAGATCTGGTCGATCACGGAATAGAACCGGACGATATGGAACCAGTGACGATCCGGCAGCGTCCGGATGGAATGACGGGAAAGATCAGGGACATTGCACTGTTGTGTATTATGCATCAGCTGATCGGTCATATTACGAAACTGATGATAGAACCATTGATTCAGGCGAGATTGCTTCCGACACAACATGCAAGCATTCCGGGACACGGACAGACAATGCTGAAAGATCAGATGCTGCGTTATTTCCTGAAGGAATCGCTGGGAATCGAATATGTGAGAAAAACGGATGTTGTACATGCATATGCTTCACTTCAATATGATGTATGTATAGATCTGGTGATGATGGAGATCCCGAAAGCAAGATATGCGATCGGACTGCTGAAATATTTGAAGAGCGTCGCACCGGGTGGACATCTGATCATCGGCGGGTATCTTGACGCATGGCTTTTTAATTTTGCGATGTCGTATGCGATCCGCTATCTGTACACACTGGGATCAACGCGAAGAGGGAAAAAGATACCGTATGTTATACGCTGCGGAACATTTATGGATGATTTTTCGATAGGATCCGGATCTATAAAAGGAGAACAGCGGGCAGTGAAAGCATTGGACAAGTGGATGACAAAGAATCAGCATTTGCAGATAAAAGAAACGACAGGAATTATCAAGCTGTTGCCGATTAAAGAAGAAAAGCGAAGGCGGAACCTGCCGCGTCCGGGGCAAAGGGGCGTCCCGATGCTGGACATGGCAGGATACAGAATCAGCAGAACACACATCACGATCCGGCGGCGCGTATTCAAAAGGGCAAGACGGCAGCTGATCCGTGGATATAGAGAACTGAAGCGTGATGGAACACTGCGCCGTGAACGGGCACAGAAAATAATATCGTATAACAGCTATATTGAACAATCTGATTCATTCCATTTACAAGAAAGATACCACACGGAAGAACTGCTTCAGGTGGCGCATCGTGTAAATGGATTCTATGGACAACTGGAATATCAGAAAAGAATGGAGGAATTGCATGATTTACTTGAACGTAGATGCAGATCAGAAGCCGGAAAAGGTAATGATGGAAAATCTTCCGGGCGGCGCAATGACCGTCAGGATGGCGGACAATATCAAGGAATACCGTCAGGAAGACGCAAAGGATCGGAAGATGTACCGTTTTGATGAAGTGGTGTTTGAACTTCCGGCGGACAGTACGATCACGACAAAACAGATCGAAGATGACTTTGAAAAATACTGGGAGTACGGGAAGACTGATCAGGCTGGAAAAGACGAAGACATGAAAGATGATGAACCGGATCCGGAAAGCGGGGGAATGACGCGGGCAGAGATGACCGTTGAAATTCAGAAACTTCAGGAAAAGAATGAAATGCTGGAATCCTGCCTGCTGGAAATGTCGGAGCTTGTATATGCTTAATTTTGTTAGGCATTCAATATACAAAATTTTATTCGGGAAGGAGGGTGAAACGATGATGGCTATGTTATGGGCGCAGAAGATCATGTATGCGGAAACAAAAGAAGAAGCGATTGCACTGTACAAAAGAGTGCCGCGCCTTCTGAAAGATAAGGTTGAACAGATCCTGATCGAAAGTGGATGCGAAGATCTGATCAAAGAAAGTGAAGAACAGTAAGGAGGGGCAGACATGGGCGAAGTGAAGGAACCGTATGAAGGCGGAACCGGAAGCCTGCTGGAAGTCGTTGATATGATGTGCGACGTAACGGAAAAGCTGGCAGGCATCGTCAGAAAACAGGCTGTCCTGATCGAGCAGGAGAGGATCGCGGATGCGGTCTTCCCTGCCGATCTTTCAGAAGAAAGAAGACAGGCAGAAGATGATCTTGACAGGATCGAAATGAAACTAAGGAGGATATGACATGAAAGAAGGAATCTGCACTGCTGTTGGAGTAGTAGGAAGTGCGATCGCAGCCGCTTTCGGTGGATGGGATCAGGCACTTGTGACACTGGTGATCTTTATGGTGATCGACTATTTGTCGGGGCTGATTGTTGCCGGGATTTTCCATAACAGCAGAAAGACAGAAAACGGAGCGTTGGAAAGCAGAGCAGGATGGAAGGGACTGTGCAGAAAAGGCGTGACGTTACTGTTTGTGCTGATCGCATACCGTCTGGATCTTGCGCTGGGTGTAAATTATATTCGCAATGCAGTGATCATTGGATTCATGGCAAATGAATTGATCAGCATTACGGAAAATGCCGGACTGATGGGAATCCCGCTTCCGACAGTGATTCAGAACGCAATCGAAGTTTTGACACGAAAAGCATCTGTGTCAAAGGATGGTGAACAGTAATGAAAAAAGAATATCTGACAATTTTGACCAACATTATCGGCGGCGTGGAATCCGGCGGGCAGACATATGGAAAAAGAAAATATGGTGCGTATGCCGGAAAAGCAGCAAATGCAGACAATGAAAAAACGTGTACATTAGGCTGGGCGCAAAATTACGGGAATGAAGGTCGAAGATTGTGTCAGATGATCCTGAAGGCAGATCCGAAAGCCTTCAGGACTGCTGACACAGCAGAAATCGAAAATAAACTGTCGGTAGACTGGGAAGCTACAAGATGGGATCCGACGGCAAAAGAAAAAGCTGCATTGATTGCTATTATCACAACGGATGCAGGAAAAAAGTGTCAGGATGATTTGTTTAAAGAACTGATGGAAAAATACATCGCTGAAGCTGAAGCATACGGTGTTGATAATATACAGGCACAGATGATGTGGTGCGAAATAGAACATCTTGGTGGTTCAAAACCAGTAAAACGAATTTTTGCGAGAGCGAAAAAACCATATACACCTGATACCGTGTATGCATCGCTGATCTTGGATCAGAAGGATACAAGCAATGATAATCAGGTGGGGGATAAAAAGTTTGAAAGCAGACATCAGTGCTGCGTGCGGTGGATTAAACAGTACGTTGTGGACAATGTGGATAAATCAGGGGAAGAAGGTGCAAAAATGTATTCAAGACAGGCTGTTGTGGATCTGGTAGAAAGCTGGATCGGAAAAAATGAAGCGGATGGATCATATAAATCAATTATTGATATTTACAATAGTTTCACAGGTGCATTCCCACGCGGGACAAAAATGGCGTATGGATGGGCGTGGTGCGCTTGCACTTGGTCGGCACTTGCCGTTGCGTTAAAATATACGGCAATTATGCCGATTGAAATCAGCTGCTATTATCTGATTGAAAGAGCGAAGCAGATGGGCGTATGGGAAGAAAATGACGCACACGTTCCGAAGCTGGGCGAAGCGGTGCTGTATGATTGGCAGGATAACGGTGTGGGCGACAATACCGGAACACCGGATCATGTTGGAACGGTTACATACGTTAATCAAGCAGCAGGATATTTTGTCGTTACCGAAGGAAATTACAGCGACAGCGTGAAGAAAAGAACTGTATCACTGAATGGAAGATATATTCGAGGATTTATCACACCAAAATATGACAGTGATCAGGCGGAAAGCAAGCCAGTAAATACGCCGGGAAAGAGCGTGTCAACCGTAGCACATGAAGTAATTGCGGGACAGTGGGGGAACGGAGAAGCAAGAAGAAAAGCACTTTCGGCAAGCGGTTATGATCTGGATACTATTCAGAAAGAAGTAAACAGAATTCTGAATGGAGCAGCGGCAACAACTACGAAGCCACAGCCAGCAGATCAGACCATTAGCAAAACCGTCAAGTCAACATGCTATGCGAGAGAGTACAACAAGAAGCTGGCGGGATCCTACGTTACAACAGCTGATCTGTATTGCAGAAACGACGCTGGAAAGAACAAAAAGGCTTTGTGCTGTATTCCGAAAGGAACCACAGTGCATAATTACGGCTATTATAATACATCGAATGGAACGAAATGGTTATACATTACTGTGACGCTTGATGGAGTGGAGTATATCGGATTCAGTTCAATCAGTTACCTGAAAGCAAAATAGGAAGGAGGGAAACAGATGTTTTATATTGGAAACACTTTCGATAAAAAAGCAAATAAGGGATACAAAACAATCCAGAATGCAAAAAAGGAAGCAGAAAAGAATGGCTTGTCAGTATGGGATGAAGAAGGTGTAAAGCTGTATCCGTTGAAAGTTGAAGTGACAGATGACGTTCCTGATGATGCGGCACTGGAAGAAAAACCGGATGGATCTGTGAATGCATATGATGAAAACGGGGAAAAAGTTGGCGAAGTTCCGGCTGAAGAAGTGAAAGAAATAATGGATGAAATCACAGTAGAAGACGTTGAAGCAGCGGCGGCAGCAGCAAGAAGCGAAGAAGAAGTACATGGAACAATCCGCAGAGTGTTTGATGGAAGACTTCGCCTTCGCAGAAGACCTTCGTTTGAAGACGATGCAATTTGTGGCGTGACGATGTTTGATGAAAAGAATGTCGAGAAGAAAGCAAAGATCGGCGACAGGGTACTTTACAAGACGACAGACGGGTACTGGATTTCAGGAGATCCAGAACACACAGAATTTATTCCGGAGGAATAACGATGGTTCCGGTATCATACATCGTCACAGCGATCGTGTCTGCGGCGTTTGGATCTGTGACAACTATTCTCATGTTATCAATAACAGCGGCAGCGAAGAAAGCGGACGAAGAGGAAGACAAGCTGTTTTGTGAGTACCTAAAAGGTAAGAAAATGGAATAATGAAAAGGCAGCGATCAAAGAACGGTCGCTGCCTTTTATGCAATATCACGAAAACAGATCAAATACATGACGCTGATCGGAATCTATGCGATGACAATATGTACAAAAAGAGAAGAAAATTATTTTTCTGCGATCTGTTTCAACAGGCGGATGATTTCTTCATTCTGACGCATAAGAATGAAATTTTGTTCAACCTGTGCGCGTGACATTTCCAGTGCGAAAGTTTCATTTGAATTTCCACTTAAAAGACTTCCGAAAGAATACATTTTTGAACCTGCAAGACTGGATGCGATTTCTTTAAGGGATGCGACATTCTTTTCTTTGATGTCGTCCGAAGTGTAACTGTCGAAATCAACACCGAATTTTTCCATAGCCGCCTTGTCTTTTGCTTCCTGCTCCGCCTGCTTCTTGGCGATTTTGTCATCTGCTTTTTTACCAAACATAGGAAAAGCCCCCTTCATTATATAATAATATTTGATCAGTTTTCTGTAATTCTGATCATTAACACAAATATAGGTGAAAAAAGTGCTAATGTCAAGAATGATGCTGAACATTAACACAAGGGATTGAGAATGAAGGATGAAGATATACACCTATAAAGGCAAAAAGAATCTATGCGGTGACAGGATTCGGATTGAACGATTGAAAAAGAGAATGACGCAGATGGAACTGGCTGCGAAGATTCAGCTGCAAGGGATAACACTTGAACGCGATAGTATAAGCAGAATTGAAATAGGGACAAGGTTTGTGACCGATTACGAATTGAAGCTATTTGCGAAGGTTCTGAATGTGACGGTTGATGATCTACTGGAAGAAGATGACACTATGGAATCATAGTGTTTTTTCTTTGTAAAAAAGTAGCTCAATGAGTAAAAAAAGATTGACAAATAGGCTCAATGGGTATATAATATAATTGTAACAAGGGAACAGCAGGAAAGGAGAAAACAATGGAGAACGAAGAAATGAGCAAAGCCGATTTAATAGCGATGTTGGTATCAATTAGAGAAGTAGCAAGGACAAACGGAGAAATGCATACCGTGGAACATATTGACAAGATACTTGAAGAAATAAGAAAATAAAATAGAATAAGGGATCACACAGGGGGCGGATACCTAAACATTCCTGCTAACCGCCCCAAGTGCTTAATTAGATTATAGCAGGAAAAAAATAAAAGACAAGGGGTGCAAAGAAAATGAAAGCTGTAAAAGGATACACAAAGCATGATTATATCATGATATGCAAAGAAGAAGGCGGGGAAGTTTTTAGTTTTGCATCAATAGATGAAGCTGCTGGTTATTTCTCAATGTTCGGGCATGAACTGCCGACTGATGTTGCACTTGATAGAATTTTAAATGATACTAATTGTGACTGGATAGTATTTGATGATGGAAGCGTTATCTTCAAATATTACGGAAGAGGGTATGACGAAAGCATTATCAATGAAATGATTGAAAAAGAATGCAGAATATAAGGAAGCGAATAGAATGAAAATAGAAGAAGCACGCAAACAGAAAAATATGAGCAGAAGAGAATTGTCAGAGTGGCTAGAAATTCCATATAGAACGCTGACAAACTGGGAAAATGGGGAAAGAAGTTGCCCTGACTATATTGAAAAACTAATTGTCGAAAAAATATTAAGGGATAAATAAGGCTGTATAAATTACAAGGAACCGCAGACGATCATGATCATCGCCTGCGGCTTCTTTTATAGAAGGAGAAAGCGGAGATGGAAAGAATGTTCAAACATTTGACAAAAGCAGACCGGATCAGAATTGAAGCATTGATAAAAGCGGGAGTAAAAATCAAAGAGATCGCGGACATGCTGCATGTGCATAGAAGCACAATATATAGAGAATTAAAAAGAGGACGTTTTACTGCGCTTAATTCAGATCTGACAACGGAAGAAAGATACAGCCCTGATATTGCACATGATAAATATGAAGAAAATCTGAAGAGCAAAGGGGGAAGTCTGAAGATTGGGAATGACATCAGACTGGCGAACTATATTGAAGAAAAGATCATGAAAGAAGATTACAGTCCGGCGGCGGTACTGGGGGAAATTAAGGCACAACAAAAAGAAAACGAATTCAGCGTGATGATCTGCACAACAACACTGTACAGTTATATTGATAAAGGGATCTTTCTGCACCTGACAAATAAAAATCTTCCGGTTAAAAAGAATAAGAAACGTACATACAAAAAGGTCAAGAAGACGCAGGCAAGAGCGTCAGCGGGTGAAAGTATAGAAAAAAGACCGGAAGAAATTGAAACACGCGAAGAGTTTGGACACTGGGAGATGGACACGGTAAAAGGAAAGCGCGGGAAATCAAAGAACAGTCTTCTTGTGTTGACTGAAAGAAAAACACGCGATGAAATTGTGATGAAGTTGCCAGAACATACGGCGGCAGCAGTTGTCAACGCGCTGGATGTGATCGAAAGAAAGTGGGGCGATATGTTCAAACAAGTATTTAAAACGATTACGATGGATAACGGAAGTGAATTTGCAGACTGTGAAGGAATTGAACGGTCAGCACTGGGAGCAGGCAGCAGGACAAAGACATATTATTGTTATCCATACAGCAGCTATGAAAGAGGAAGCAACGAAGTGACAAATAAAATGATCAGAAGACATATTCCAAAAGGAACAAACTTCGATGAAAAAACGGATGAAGAAATATCTGCGATTGAAAGCTGGGTGAATAATTATCCGCGTAAGATCCACGGCTATCATTCAGCGGGCGAACTGTTTGAAGAGGAGATCCGGAAAATCAGTTGAAAAAAGTTAAAAAAGTGTCGCATTTAATATTGACATTTTTAAAATGCAAGAATAAGTAAATAGATTATTGTTGAAGTCTAGAGTATATGCTATATTTAAAAATGAGAGTTGTGAATAATTGGTCTTGACTACTGGATTTTGGTTATAAGAGCCAAACAATGTGTTTGGCACCAAGGTTTATAGAAAGGTGGTCATTATTATGACAAATGAAAACACAAAAATTGTTGTATCACAGCAGGAAATTGATTTAAGGGATGAAGCTAAGAAACAGTTTCGCATTGCAACAGTTGATTCACTGAATTGCGTGAGAAAACCTGCAAAAGATTTCACAAATTGTGCAATCGATTATCTTGTTAATCATTTTATCAGCTGGCTGGACAGCAAACTCTCAGCATAGATAGTTTTGCAATAGCAAAATAATATATGCTACTGACGCTCTGTTACAGCAGGGCGTCTTTTGATATAACATTGAAGGGGGAAGAACTATGTTGAAATGGATAAAAAAACATAAAGTGTTTATGTGCATATGTTTTGTATTTATTGTTATTGGAGTTCCGTTTATTATTCACTGTTTATTTAAATTACATCCAACAGAAAAGTTTTCTTTTTTTGTTGCAGAGTGGAGCGCAGGAGAATTGTTGCAATATTATGGTGGTGTTCTTGCGTTTGCTGGTACTGTGATATTAGGGGCATTATCGTTGCATCAAAATGAGATTATTAAGCAAGAATCGGATAAAAGAATTGCAATGCAGGAAAAAAGAGAACATGATAGTAATATGCCTCGTTTTCGAGTAAAATTTTTATATTGCAGTGGAGGGCACAGTAATATGAAAGTAAAAATTGAAAATATATCTGATAATGTGGCGAATGATATTCTTGTATATAGAATCTGCATTGTTAAAAAGAAAGATAAAATTTGGAAATGTTCAACTGCTACAAGATATGATGTAATAAAAGCAAATGATGAACTTGAGGTAGAATTAAAAACTGAAGAAATTCGAGAAGATAAATATACCATTCAATTTGACTTTAAATGTAATGACAAATATGGAGAGGAGCATAAGTATCATGCATATGCGTTTTGTGAGAATAATAGTTCAACACCATATTTTAGCTTGGAAGAAATTTCTTAACGAAAATCTTTAGTAGTAACCCTTTCCCTTTTACTACCAATTTTACTACTAACAGGTAGTAACAACTTGCTCAATTCTGCTCTGATTTGCCACAATCTGTAATTTCAGAGCATTTTACAATAACCCCGGAAATCCCTTGCAAAACAGGGCATTCCGGGGCAAAACAAGGAGAAACAAAACTATGATTAAAATACTTTTCATCTGCCACGGCAGTATTTTCCGAAAACGCTGAAAACCTTGAATTTATCGTATGTTTTGGACTCTAAGGGAGCAATTTACTAAGAATTTACTAAGAACAAATATTAGTAAGAAATCCCTAGAGCGTGTTTGAAAATTAAAAATTGCACAAAACATATGTTTTTATGCCCTTTTTCATGATAAAATAAAGAAAAAGGGGTGTTTATTATGTTGCGGCGATATGAATTGACTGATGATGAATGGAATCGTATTGTTGATTTACTCCCTCCTGAAAATACGGGGAAGCAGGGTCGTCCACGCAAAAATAACCGTACTATCCTTAATGGAATCATCTGGATTGCACGCAGTGGTGCGCCCTGGCGTGACTTACCAGAACGCTATGGTCCCTGGGAAACCGTTTACAGCCGCTTTCGAAAATGGATTGACGACGGAATTCTCGATAATATCTTCCGACTTTTAAGCCTGGAGGCTGCCCCCCAGGAATTGTCCCTGGACGCTTCCATCGTACAGGCGCACCAGCATAGTGCAGGTGCAAAAAAAGGGGGCCTCCCAATGAGATTGGACACAGCCGGGGAGGTGCCAGCACAAAAATCCATGCGGCCGTAGATGCCTATGGATATCCTTTGTATGTCATGCTCAGCGAAGGACAGCGCAATGATATCAATTACGCCATTCCTGTGCTGGAGCATATTGACATAGAGGGAAGCAATGTACTGGCAGACCGTGGGTATGACAGTAACCAGCTGCTGGACTATATCTATGAACGTGGAGGTGAGCCTACGATTCCATCCAGAAAGGGTGCTAAATTTGAACGGCATTGCGATTGGTGGCTCTATAAAGAAAGACACCTGGTTGAAAAATATTTTCTCAAGCTCAAGGGCTTTCGCCGAATAGCCACACGTTATGACAAACTGGCTGCTACCTATCTGGGCTTCATATGCATCGCGTCTATTCTAATTTGGTTAAAATAAACAAAATCAAATGTTTTTCAAACACGCTCTAGCACGAATTTAGAAATGAATATGAAACTTAGGACTTTATTAGTTGTGAAAAA
>ERZ779894.427-NODE-427-length-49062-cov-4.577509_pt1 | contig 49062 bp, 42 predicted proteins | sample MGYA00511587_ERZ779894 | MGnify/ENA primary metagenome ERZ779894 (study PRJEB29588, sample SAMEA2160490) | human gut metagenome | biome: human gut; feature: human-associated habitat; material: faeces | place: Denmark | collected 2008/2010 ... | reverse complement strand
CGGGCAGCTTGCCTTTCATGCCGTTACGTTTCAGTTCGGGCAGCAGCCGATAGTGCGGATAGACATAGGTGTCTGCAATGAGCCAGTGAACTTCGTTCGGTCGCTTCAAGGTGATTTCGGATGCCCAATCAAAGCAGTCCACATAATAGCTCAATGTCCTTGCTCTTGCCGTGACAGCCGACTTGCCTTCGGCATTGAGCCACAGACGGCATGCTTCCCAGTAGTCTACCTCCATAGGCAATCCTTTCCGAAAGGTCGTTTCCAAACGGAATACCCGTTGCACCTGCAAATGGTCTATTACTTCGAGGGAAGAAAAGTAGTAGGCTTCCTTGATGGTGCGTTTGAGGGTGTCCTTTATCTGCAAACGAGTACCGCAATAAGGGCAGCACTTTATTTTTTGGTAGTCTTTTTGTGTAAAAAAGTTTTTTTGGGTACAGTCCTGTATCAAACTGATCTGCTTGTTAAATACTTCGTCAATAAGTTCTCTGTATAAAAATTGTTTTGAAGACAAGAGTTTAACCTTTGCCTGGCAACAAGGGCAAATCCAATATGCCGTTTTCAAGATAATACTGTTAGTTTTTAATACCGCACTACATATGTCATTAAACATTTTATCCGATTCACTGTACTCTTCAAAAAAAGCAGAAAAGTCAATTTCTTTAGCTGTTTTTTCAACAGAGCACTTGTTGACAACACGAAAACGCATTTTTATCTTTTCCCCTTACCATATATATAGTGTACCGACATATTTTTCTAAGTCGGATAAACTCCCCATGTGGACATCAAGGGTTTCAAATAATCCAGAATACATTCCTTTTCTTTTATCAATAAAGTACTTAATAAATGTATGTCTCTGAATAAGCACTACATATTCCTTTTCCTTAATTATAATACAATCATCGTTAATCCAAGGGGCAACGGTATTCAGCGCTGTTACTATCTCAGCATCATTATAATCAAAGTTTATTGCCACGCAATGCTTAGAAAATATCGCTGTCTTAATTTGCCGGCACAGCGTTTCATCGGAAAGAATATGCTTTTTGATAAGCGTATTCAAGCCGCCGTCGGGTTCTTGATAATATCCTTTTCTAAGAGGATTATTGTCCATGCCTGTTATTTTGTCAAATGTGAAAACTGCAAGTAACCAAAGTTCTACAGTTTCAAAACTACTGAATGCCTTCTGATTTAATACGCGAAAAATATCAAGCTGCCCTAATATCATATAGCAGGACGCCGAGTTGCTCGCGCCAACAAATACAGTAACTTTATCACATTCACAAGTAAATTTTAGCATCGGCTCTTTTCCATGCAAAAGCCGTTTCAATTCTCTCATTTTAGTGTTGTTTTCTTGGGAAATTTCAGTAAGCCGTTCAAAGAGAAACTGATTTAGGTTCACAATCTTGCCCCCTTTTTCACTCACATTTTTATAATAAAACTATGGTATCCATACATAGTCGGAGTTTAATATGTAATTGTCCACAAGCTTTACTGCAAAATAATTGTTTTCCATATTACTCATCCCCAAGGGTTCAACACATTTGCAATATGCATTGAACCCTTTTTCATATGACTACTACGACGAGTTAACCATGCTTATGAATCCGCGTCGTCACTCTTGTCTTTGCGGTGTATAAGCTCCATGATATCCACATCTATATCTCCCTCATTACCAGATGCGGATTTATCCTCAAGTTGCTTTAAAACATCGACGGCAAGATCGCTTGCACTATCAATAGGATCGGTACCACCCGCAATCAATTGAAAATCATCATATGTGGAAATGAACATGGTAAACACAATAAGCTCAAGTTCGTCAAGCGTTTCATCGGAAAGCGGCGCATCTTGAAAAGATGACGAAACGGCGGAATATACTGAACCCGTGTCCGGACTTACAGCCACATAGCCCGCTTTTTTACTTTCTATGACCTTCATGCAGTATTCAGAAGCGACAGAACGATATTGCTCGGGTATTGAAAGATTGTAGTACAGCTCATAGATAACACTATCTATATCAGCATCTACACGGATTTTCAAGAAAAATCTTTTGCCTGATCCCACAATACACTCTGTCAGAAAACCAACACCGTTGGTTCCTTCCACTGTTTCGCAAACAAAATTGTGACTTCCGGAAAGTAAGTTTCCCCTAATATTTTCGATGGTTTTTTCATAATTTGCGTACATAGCAAATCCTCCTTTAAATAAATTATTAAGGCAATACCTTAATTTGTAATTTATCATTACATAATTATTATAGATTAGTGTTTATAACTGATATAAAACTCGGTACCAGCGGCGTCGATTGCCTTTCACTACTGTGTTTTGAGATGTTCAAACACTTGTCTCCACTCCTTTGAAGAAACGATTGGTTGCAAGTACAAATTTTCTTCATTTGAACATAAAACAGAAAGGCAAATTCTTTTGCCGCTTTCCTCGTACGCAATATACGTTTTTCCAAATGTATCCAAGTAAATTACTTTAAGGCATTTATATTTGTTTTTTCTGCCATTTACATCAAACGAATAAAAAATATCCTGCTCTTTAATCATAAAAAATTCCCCTTTGCTAAAGTGATATAAGAAAGAAAAATCTTTCCATATTAATAATATCATCTATTTTCTAAAAAATGGAATTTATGGTTTTTATGTAATAATTAATTACTTTCGCAGAGTAAAAGTATCTTATTAAAATCCAATACACCATCAAGTAATTTGTTTTCATATAATGATTTAAATATCGCGGCTGATTTTGCCTGGCAATTCAAGCTTTTATTGGGTGTAAAAATAATATCAGTAAATGCTGAATACTGTAACAATTCTCTGGATAAATCCGGATTCTCAATAAGCGCAGAAATATATATGTAATCATAGAATGTGAAATTTTCAGTAAGCGGATATTCTATACCGTTGAATTTAAAGCCAGTCAACTCGCCGCTGTTTTTTAATCGAATGTCTGTTTTAGCATCCTTAGGGGATTTAAAAATCAAATCCGTATATGGTCCGCCATTTGAAAACACTTTGCTGCTTTGGTAGATACATTCAACAGGTATCGTAGTATTCAGTTCAGGAATATATTTAGTTAGCGAAAAAGCACTAAGTTTCGTTCCTAATTCCTGTAATGACTTACTGGATATCTCAAGTATCTTATGTTCAGGATACATCGCTGAAAAGCCGCAGTGAATTGCTTTAATATTTTTCTGCGACTGCGATTTTGCAAAACCGCCCGACCATTTAAATTCTATATTTATTGTTTTGTAATACGGTGATTTAGAACACATTATGAATACAGGTCTGTTTGCCATTGAAAATTTCTCCTTTATAAATGTGAGATAAAAAAATGAAACTCTTTCTATATAAAATATATCACGGTTTCTTGCGCTAAAGGAGAACCGGGTTTTACACATAAAAGAGCCGGAAAGCGGGAATTATTCCACTTTCCGGCTTACTTTGTTAGAATCAATTGGCAGCGTTTTCTACACTATTCCTCATCACTGTCCGTTAAAGATTCCAGGATGCTATTTATAAGCTGCCACTCTTCTTCGGTTTCAATCGGCAGAAGTTCCGGATCGTCTTGCTCCGGATCAAAAATAGAGGCGTAAACTTTCGTATTACCGTCTTCATCCGTGGTGTTATCCGTATATGCTATGTAATTAACACCCGTTTTTTCATTCTCATAAGTGAAAAGGATTTCACATTTTATCTCTTCACCAGTATCGTTAATAACTGTAAATGTGTTGTCCTGCATATTAGGCATAATTTTTCTTTCTCCATTCTCTACATTATTTCGTTTGTACCACACTTCTTTTTGCAACGCATCTAATGCATCATTAATCAAAATTGTATTATTATTTGCTTTTTTCGTACAGTCGCAAAATTCTATATTTTTACAATTATTGTATTTCTTTTTCCTTTTTACCATATAAAAGGAAGAAGATGATTTTTTTCTTTTTTCAAAATCCCTCCTTTTGAACTTAAAAAATTATAAAATAACAGAGTGACATCCTCTTGAAAAATTGAATTACTAAAATCACAATCATAAACATTTGGCAATCTCGTCAAATATATAATTCGGCAGTATCCTTCGTTGAGATACCAGATACGAAGAGTTCCGTCTTTACTGGAACTTATGATTTTTTTACCATCAAATGAAAATGACGCAGCTATTACCGTGTCCTTATGACCAACTAATGGTCCCCTAATATTGTAGTTGCTTTCAATATTCCATATGCGGATTGTTTTGTCTGCACTCGCTGTAATCAACCGCTTACCGTCTTGTGAAAAAGACACAGATTCGATGGTATCTGAATGATATCCTAAAAGTAAATCATGGTTTGAACTGCCCCTATAACTTAATTTGATGCAACTAAAATTATTGTCATCTACATATGCATGTAAGTCATTATAGTAAGCACTCTGTGGAGTATTATAAAGCGTACTTTTTGATTGTCCCCAGAGCTTTCTACCTGTAACAGCGTCCCAAATTCGAACGGGTTTGCCAGCACCGCCACTCGCTAATATCTTTTTGTCAGAAGATAGTATTGTTGAATTTAAACCATCATGAATATAGTCTTTATATTTTCCTTTTGTTGATTTACAAGAGAACGAGACTCTTGATTCTTCACTAAAAACAAGTTTATAGGCGCATTTTCCAGTTGCTACTTCGCGTAACACAATCTCATTATCTGTGTAAATAACGATATAGTTATCATCATATGAAAATGAAACGTTCTTAGGAATACTTAATTCTTCTTTATAGCCCCCTATGTAAGAATCAAAAACAATATTGCAATCAATTGCTAATTCATCGTATTTTATCGCCCATTTTAGAACATGTAAACCCTCAGTAGAACCGACCAAAGATTTTCCATCAGATGATAACGAAAGTGAATATATAGGCAATGAATTAATTTTTTCTAGATATTTTACTTGTTTATTTTCAATGCACAATAAAAACATACCACAAGAACTACCAGCAACAATTCTCTTGTTGTCCGGTAAAATTATCAAGGAGTTCGCAACAAACCCAAATTCACATGACGATAATAACTCGCCAGTCAACATATCCCATGTATAGATGCATCTATCATTACATGCGCTTATTATTAAATTATCGCAATAAGAACAGATTATATTTCGTGTACCACAAGGATGAGACAAATATTTACAAACCAAAAGATAAGCACTAATCTCATCTTCACTTGTATGTTTACCTATTATTTTACAACTCCATTGACCATTTTCGGTTTTTTTCCAAATGCGAATTGTATCATCTAAACTGCAACTTAATATTTCTCCAGTTTTTAAGAACGACACCTGAGTAACTGAATCCTCGTGACTACCGACAAATGTTTTTCTATCTTCTGTTCCGTTTTTTATTTTATCCACATTCCAAATGCAAATTGTATTATCATCGCTCCCGCTAACCAGCAGTTCACCATTAGGTGAGAAAGCTACTGAATTTATTGCGCCTTCATGCCCTTTAAGTACTCCTCCTATAGCTTTTCCGGTCTCTATACTCCACAAACGTACACTACAGTCATCACTACCGCTTGCAATTATTCTATCTCTTGGTGAAAAAGCAATTGCCTTGATGGTCCCTACATGCCCTTTCAGCGTAGTAATTGGAGATTGATTTGATATTGTTGTATCCCATACCATAATTGTCCTGTCATCGCTGCCACTTGCCAAATACTCACCATTTGGATCAAATGCGACTACATTAATCTTGTTTGTGTGAGCAGACGAAGCAAAAAAACTATGCTCATATATTTTTGCCCTCTCAAAAGTTGAAGCTTGAAGATTACAATCATGAAATGCTACTTTTTTTAAATCAAGATCATCATACTTTGCCGTTATATTTCCATTTCGGCTTGTTTTCATAATATCGATAAGATTTTTGGTAGCCATTGCAGAAAGAGGGGATTGGCTTTTTAAATTATGCTTTTGAAGAAAATCCTCCACCGGAGACGCAGAAAACACTTTAAGGTTGTCTTTTTCCTCAAAATCACACTCGGACTTTCTGGCTTTCTCTTCGTCAGATTGATCCATATAATCTTTAGAATATCCGCAACCATCTTTGTGCTCACGAATAAGCTCACCTACGAATTGACACACATTCTCACTGACGGGAGTTCCCAACTCATCCAGTTTTTCGGCGTTCATACAATTAATGATATGTTTTGCCACAAAAAGGTCTTGCCAGTTTTGGTGGGTAAAAGAAAAGTTATCTCTATTTTCTATTAATATAGAAAAAGTTTTGCAGCATATAGATAAAGGATTATATGCCTCACTATTCATTAAATTTTTTATTACTTCTTTCTTTGTACCTTTAAAAAACTTTTTAAAATAATCATAGTTTAATTTTTCAGTACTGTCGGAATCAATTATAAATCCGTTAGTATTTGCCATAAGGAAAGCCAATGCTGGAAGAAAATACTTGACGACAAACTCTATTACGGCTTTATCCGCACTGCGCTCTTTTCCCTTGTTATCATCAAGCAGTTTTTGAATAAACGAATCCAGAATATCCGTTTTTCTGACGGCTTTTGCCTCGTAAATATCAGGATAAGGCGTTTTCTCATCATATGTTTCTCTAAACACGGATAAATACATCGGTACACGAAGAATATCCACCAATGAATCATTAATTTTTCTTATATCTACTTTTTCACCGGTTTTACCGAAATTTTTATCAAGATAAACCCGAATCTTATCTTCATCAAGCGGCAAAAGTTTGTATTTTACAGTATCATCAGGCAGTGAACTTTCATTTACTCTTGAAGAGATAAAGAATTTAACAGAATCCGATTCAACCATTTGCTTAATCTCGTCAACAATAATGCCTTTTAGCCTATCATTGACCTCATTAATTGCGTCAATAAATATACAATATGTATAATCATTCTGAGATTTAGGTGCGTTTTTTTTGCTGAAAATATTTATCTCTTTTTCAAGAAGTGATTCGTTGGGATCACTGTCTGCGCCGCAATAATTTTTGACAATATATTTTTCTATCGGCCTCGGCATGTTTCCGGCAACGCCTTCTTCACCGAATGCCGTAAGACTTTTTACATCGACGAGTATCGGCACGATATGGTTATTGGCTTGTGTACCTTGCTCAACAAGATAATAATAGAGACTTTTAAAAGAGGTGGATTTTCCGTAACCGCCCTCTGCGTTTAAAAAGTATATTTTCTCTGTAAATTCGCCCTTTATATATTTTTTAACAAGCGGATTTTCTTTAACGCGATCTACAATCATTTCAGAAAACATAATCTTCACCTCTTTTGACATTATACTACATAGAGTGTATATGTATCAACACTTAAAAATAATAAGTACAACGAATATGATTGCTAAGATTTTAAGTATCTGAAAAAGTATGTTCAACAGGCTGATCTGAATGTTTACGTTTCCTTTTTCTGATTGCCTCTATGATGCGGTGCGTTAAAAGATCTGAAAGCAATACCAACATTTCTTTTCCTTGATGGTGTACTAATATAAAACTGTTATCTAAATCAAAATAATCTTTCCGTGTTTCAAAAAAACCAAAATCCATATGTGTATAGATTTCGAGTATATAATGATAATTGATGAAGGAATTCTTCATTAGTTTAAAAGGAAGGAGATGAATGCATATGTCATGCCCTCACATTCAGTATAACGGTGGTAATTACCACTGTTACGAGTGCGATCTCTGTGGTAAAACATGGGATTGGGGAGATGCTCATGTTGAGCATGTATGCCAGCACGGTGATGATTATCGTCACTGCCCAATTTGGGAAAAGTACTCGTATTAATTAAGATGTTACAAAACGAACCCGGTGCAAAAGCGCCGGGTTCAAATTTTTACTAAATCCCATTTACAGAAAATTTCTTTGCGACATCAAGAAAATATTTGCCTTTATCAGAAGAAGCAGAAACAATGAACACACATCTGTTTTTTGCGTGATTTTCCTCAGAAGCATACTCTCCGGTATCCGGAACCCGATAGCGTTCATACGATTTGCCGATGCCGATTGCAATAAGTTTACTGCTGTCTGCCCCAAGATCGATTAGCAGATTTTTCACCTTATTTGCCCGCCGAAGCGAAAATTCGATATGTTGCTCTTCAGAGCTACTTGTAGTGGCAGTTGAGCCTGCCACTACTACTTTATCATCTGAATCGTTTATTGCGTCTATAAGCGAGGAGAGCGTATCCTCAGCTGCCTGCTCATCGATCCATTCTGTACTGTCCGATTTGAATAATACTGACTCTTCAAGTGTAACATCAAGTACTTCACCAGAATAAGTAGAATTACGAATATCAACTTCAGTTACAGTTGGCCAAGCGGATTTGTCCACCACGTCACTTGAAGAGGTTTGCTCTGCGAATTTGACAGAACCACCAGCAGCTGAAACGATTTTTTCGTAAAATGTCTTCAGATTTTCTTTGTCAGAGTTCTGAAGTTTTTGCTGCTCATCATCCGTTTCTGTAATGAAGAAAGTCACGGTGATGCCTGTCATATCAGGCATTTCTTTGACAACGAAATCAGCATAATCTTCTAAATCTACATAAATGGAACCAGAACCCTCCGCGAAATTGATGATTCCCTTTGTCGACAACAGATTCGTTACGATAAAAATGTGGTTTGCATTGCTGTTCCCATACGACATGGAGGTTACAGCATTTGTGAGTTTGGTTATGCCGCTCAAAAGGTCCACCTCCTGTGTAACCGGTACGGCCTCAGTGATGATCTTGCGAATCTGATTTATTAAATTGCTGCACTGTGATTGACGATTCGTTTTAGAGAGTCCATTCTTGTAATCAGACTGAATAGTTTCTTGGCTCACACGATACGGATCCCCGTCTATCTCGTACAGATCTACGCTTGTCCCGTTTTCCAAGAGCGCATCTTCCAGTTCTGCTTCAAGCGCTGAGTCAACGTCAATTGAGGCGCAGTTTCTTGTGCTTTGTATGCCCACCGCGATGTTGGCAGGTCCGCTTATATTGGAAGGGTCAGAGTCATTACCTCCGCATCCGACAAAGCACAAAGAAATAGTAAGAGCGGATAATAACAAAGCGATAAATTTTTTCATGAAAGAATTCTCCTTTTTTTGCCGGAGGTTATCCTCCGGCAAACGATCAAATATTATTTATTGAGCGAAAGGTTGGTGAGCTTTTCACTTACATCTGAATCGCCGAGCGCCTTTTGTAACTCCTCGCGCGCCTCCGTCTTATGGATTTCCGCCTGCGCTTCAACAATTGACACGGCATTTGCAGCGCGCTGCTCCTCATAGGCAGCTGTTGTATCGTCATTTACGATTGCTTCCAGTTGCTCAAGCTCAACATTAAGATCAGAACGTGCTTCGCCAACATAATAGTTGAATGTTGCCGCCTGTTGCTTGTACTTTTCCTCTTGAGGAGTAAAAGATATATGGCTCGCAAGCAACACAGCAGCGGAAGTGCCGATGTTTACCAGATTCATAAATGTCATTACACCCATCTTAAGTAAAGTTGTAACCTGCGGAGTAAATGCATCGTCATATTCATTGGCGTTTATATTGTTTTCAATAACACTCTCAAGAATAAAATCTGCTGCAGAATACCTGATCACACACAATGCGATCATTACAAGCCCCCATGACCCAATAGCAATGCCTAAAAGCGTCTTGTTGAGCACCTTATCAAAATGATCTTGGCTATGCTTTACAGACTCAAAACCGTACTCCCAAAATGCAGGGAATATGTCTAGGATAGCAGCAGCAGTTAATGTAAGAAGCAATGTGAAGTACCATGCATCTTTTATTATGGGATCAAGAGTAAAATACACAGTAAGTCCATCGCAGATTGTAGCCATAGCGCTAATAATGAACATGGTAATTGGACGTGTAAGTACATCACGCTTATATAACATCCCGGTTCTTTTGAGGAGCATGTATTTTGCGTCATGATTTTTTGTTTTCTTCATCAACTGTACCTCCTAAATTCAAAATTGCAGCAATACCGTCAACAAATTTCAAATCAGACTCCACGCGGCGCTGCTGAGCCTGTGCGCCTGATTTTATGACCCGCCACATACGAATATTTGCACTCATATGATCCTGAATGATACGCTTATTTGCCTCTGTGTGCGCGTCAATCAACGGATCACGATAACCAGACGACCGATCATCGTGATGCCCTTTCAAGATGAAATCTGCATCGCTTTGACGATTGATATCCCCGAAATCAGCATCAGGATAGTCTTTTGGGATAATAAATCGGAAATCCTTTGTATCCTCAGAAATACGAACATCACTTTCAGAATCATCATTTTTTTTGTTTCTGTGAAAAAGTTTCATTTTGACGCCTCCTCTTCCTTAAAAATATGATATTCAGCCGGTTCAAATACGAATCCATCAAAAGGATTCTTGATCTCTGAATTATCCATATGTTTAGACACCTTGGCAAGGTACTGATCCACGCGTGAGCTGCAATACGATACAACTGAAGCAATAAGTTCGCAATGCTCATCAATGAATACGGAAAGATCAGATCTGGCTGTTTCAATACGCTCCGCGCTTTCGCGTGCAGCATTGGCAGCAGCTGAAGCTTCAGCTATTTGAGCCTTTCGTTTAACGATGGACGTGGACTCATCAACATTCATCGGTTCAGGATTGGAATATGCAGTTACCTTCTTTGAAGCTTCAATCAAGAGAGAATGCTGCTCATCAATAAACGCATTGCAAAGCTTATGAATATAAGACTGCATGAGTTCATAGACGGATTGAACATTCTTCTGAATGGCGTCCGACCCATGCCTTGAGTCGATTGGAGCCCGTATCCTGAGCATCCAGAGCGTGATCCTAAGATCACGCGGGAGTTTGTTGCTTTTGTTCATATTTTTGACCTCCTTTATACAAACGGTAAAACCGTCTATATCTACTATACTCTAAAAATACTAAACAACTTATTCCTTGGTCGCATACTGATGATAACCTGCTTGAATGTTTATATTTATAATACCAACAATATTTACCGGTTAATTAATTCACGGTTTTTTGTGAACAAAATCTTTTAATTATTGTTTTGTCATCTTTATATTAGTGATTCTGTGGTTAAGTAAAACAGCCATACTTTTAAAAGCAAATATTATTCATTGCTCTCAAATGTCTAAAAATTTAACTTCGTTTACGCATGCCTCTAATTAAGATTCTATAATGTTTTTGAAATTTTTAGAGGAACACGGTTTCTTAGCAAAAAATCCCACGAAAATTTTTAGTTTTCGTGGGATTTTCAATATTATTTAATTAGATAAAATCTTTCAGTTCTTTTAATATTTTCTTCTTTTCATTTAGTGGGATGTGGAGAGCATTGAGTTTTGAAATGACTGCCGCGGCATGGAACTCGGTGAATTCCTTCTGAAATTCTTTTTGCTTTTCGGCGCTTGGCAGATGGACAATCACATTCAAAACATATTCTCCCCTATCAAGAAAATATACGGAAAGAACTGCTTGTCATAGAACCGATTTTTAATTATTCTTCCTGTTGCCATACGGCAACACGGCTTTTAAATTATTTTTGTATCACCTCTCTCTTTCAGTCCATGTTTGCAGTAAGGACTGTTTTAATATTGTTTGTATTAAGCATATAATCATCCTTTCCTCCCTGCCGTTTTCGGCAGGGCATTTGATTTTTTTGTAATTAATCTTCACCGTTTTGGTAACGGATGATGTCTTCAAGATTGATCCAGCCATTGAGTTCTTTCACTTCTCTAATCACTCGGTGTTTCATTCGTTGCACTTTTTGATCGTCAAGTTCAAACGCGCCGGCAAGAACATTCATGGTTGCCGCCATCTCAACGGCTAACTTGAAGATAATTCGTGACAATCTGTACTCGCTCAGGTCGATCTTTGCGCCTACCACGGATTCAAAAGCAGGTGTCAGCAGATCTGTATTAACCTGTTTGTGCAGGTAACAGTCGTAAAGTTTTATCGCCTGCATCACGAATTGATTTCTGCTTCTTGCGTCCGCAAGATTCATATCGCTGTCGCAAAGATCGATGATTTCCTGAGGAAGATAAAAAGATACCCTTTTCATTTCATCTTTTTCCGTAACTTACCATCTCCTTTTCATGACATAATGTTTGATGTAAAATTTGTTTGCTTAAAACCGCATGGTTGTGCAGTTTTTTGATTCGTTGGCATCAAAACGTTTGTTCTTTTGTGCTCAAAAACGAGCCCCGAAACCGCCTTTTGATGCCAAACCCGAAACCCCAACGAACGGTGTTGCCGTGCGATGTTTTCGGCTTGGCGATTGAGTTTTGACGCCAAGCCTTTATCCTGCTTGTCCATCGACCGCCGTTTTTTACCTGCTTTCGTCTCCTTTTTCTGCCCTGAAAAACGGCTTATTTTGCTGATTTCGGGTACTTTCCCGCCTTTTCCTTAACTCTGCCAAACAGGGCGGACAGTGCCGCCAGGAACACCTTGTTCACACCGCCGTACTTAAGGCGTCACTGCCGTCACTTACTGAAATCATCATTTCAGTTGTTAGCGTCTGATTCTGTTACCGGCGCCGGTCTGGATTCTGTTCAGCGTGTAGATATTGGACAACTGCTGCTGTTCTTTTGAAAAGTCAAAGCGGCTGGTCTTGTCAATCAGGCCTTTATCTATCAAGCCGTTTAACGCCTTATCTACAGTACTGACAGAAATGTTGCATTGCCTGGCAATCGTTCGTCTGCTCGGAAAGCATCTGTGGCTTTTATCTGAGCATTTCACAAGATAACTGTAGACAACAAATTCACTTGCCGTTAAGCCTTCGTCAAAAATTTGATTCGGCAGAGTAAAATAATTACCGTTCACAAGAATTCCTCCCTTCTAAAAAAGTCGGAGGGATAGAGCAGAAAACATCAGATTGAAATACTTGTGGAATCTATGCTCTGCCTTATCCCTCTATATATACGGACAGTTAAAAGCGTTTTGTAAACCGGATTTTGAAAACTTTTTCAAAATATTTTTGTGTAAGAAAAAAAGGACCTATGTTTCCATAAGTCCCCGTAGTTTTGTGATGATGCATTTGTGCCTTTTTGAAACAGCCGTTTTGCTGATGCCGAAGTATTTCCCGATCATTTCCATACTGTAGTTTTCAAAATAGTACAGTTCGATAAGCGTCCGCTCCTCCTCACTGAGTATACGCAAACAAGACCTCAGTTTGTCCAGAGCCATTTTGTAAACAACATATAAGTATGTTGTATCCGAAACGGCAGGCACTCGCTGTGAGTCAATGCAGTCCTTTTCAAAAGTTCCTCTACTAAGGTGCCGCCTGTCACTGCGGTCCTGTGCCTGCTGACGCTTTCTGTCCTGCTCAAGAAATTCGGCAACTTCATCGGTTACTTCTACTCGGGTATGATCATCACCGTATTCAATTGTGGTCTTTCCCAACCTCTACCTTTCCGTCAATGAAAAGCAGTAAGCGTGGTATAGCCGAAACAGTACCACATCTGTCAATCTCAAGGCGTTTCGTAAAAAATATGATTGCTTTAGCGGCTGCCGAGAAATTTGAGGTCGATTAAATTACAACCCCACCGACTATTTTATTTCACCAGATTTTCTGATGATGTTTTCATTATATTCTTAATTATTGATTTGTCAAATCACCATTATCTAAAGTACAATATCTTACTCTTCGTTTTACTTGCTATTAGTTTTTTACAGAGTTAATACATACAAAAATAAGCCGCTGACGGTTAAGTCAACGGCATTTTTTCGTAGAACTGATACTTCTGCACAAGGCATTATATAGTTATAAAAATACACTTTTCGATAAATTTTAACATTTATTTGCCTTCTTGTCAATCATGTTATTAAATATTTTTTAACAATTTGTTAAAATATTAATACAATCCTTACATTTAAATAACTTATTTTATTTTAATTATGGTCATTATTGTGGTCAATAGAGGAGGAATTATTGATGCCAAAACGCGGTGATTGTATCCATAAGAGAAAGGATGGTAGATGGGAAGGTCGATATATAAAAGGAAGAAATAAGGAAAACAAAGCTATTTATGGTTCCGTTTACGGTAAAACTTATTCCGAAGCAAAACACAAGCTGGATGAAATAAAAGCTCAATTCCAAATGGAACTAATAAATACAAAAGCGATAAGATTTTCAGATGTAATTGATATATGGTTGAGTATGAAACGCATAAATATTAAAGCTGCCACTTACAACAAATATTTTAATATAATAGAAACACATATCAAACCTTATTTAGGAGACTATTATTGTACGGAAATCACATCTTCAAAAATTAATTATTATATAACACAAAAGCTTGAAAACGGCAAAATTGATGGCTCGGGAGGATTATCACCGGCATATGTAAACACTATAGCAATCGTTCTGCATTCCATTATCAAGTATGCCATAAGCGAAGGATACTGTCTTCCGTTAACGACCGGCTTATTAAAACCAGCACCAAATTCAAAGTCTCCGAATCCCTTATCTGATAAAGATTATTCTAAATTGTCAGAATTTCTTAAAGAAAATACAGATTATACTAAATTAGGTATGATGCTTTCATTATATGCAGGGTTGAGAATAGGTGAAGTTTGTGCATTGAGGTGGAAAGATATTGACTTTGAAAAATCAATCGTGCACATTTCCGCAACTGTTTCTCGAGTAAAAGGGAGAAATGGTGAAAACAAATTAATCATTGATACGCCAAAAACAAAATCATCTGACCGTTTTATACCGATACCTTATTTTCTTATGAATAATTTACAGTTTTTTTATAAGAAAAGAAAAAGTGAATATGTTATATCAAATCAAGAAATATTTGTTAATCCGCGGATACTTGAATATCGTTTTCATAAAGTATTAAATGAAGCTAATATAAATCAAACAAATTTTCATGCCTTAAGACACACATTTGCCACGAAATGTATAGAGGTTGGAATGGATGTCAAATCCCTAAGTGAAATTTTGGGGCATGCTAATAGCACAATAACACTTAAAACATATGTTCACTCCTCAATAGAACAGAAAAGAATGAAAATGGAAAAACTTATTGCTTAATTATTATGGTCAAAATTATAATATCGAATCTTAAAAGTCCCGTATTTGCGGGATTTTTTTATATTTGTGCAGAAGTATCAGTTCTACGAAACAGGAGCCGAAGATGAAAATTAAGTTGTTGATCTTGAGTGATGACAAAATATATTCTCAAAGAATATCTAATGCGTTAGCAAAATATTCTTCAACATTAGAACTTTATATGCTTGAAGATTTAGAGTCGGCATATAAATGCTTAAGTGAAACAGAGATAGATGTTTTTGTGAGTGAAAGAAATTTTAATATAGATTTGGAAAAATTGTCTCCATATTGTACTTTTGCATACTTTGTTAATGACGGTTCCGTCAAAAAAATAGACGGGCACTATACAATTGGCAAATTCCAAAGTATAGACTCAACATATAAGAGGATTGTGGAACTGTATACAAGTGCCTCCGGCAGAATAATAGAGGAAAGAAAATCAAAACACAACAGCGGCTCTTGTAAAACAATACTGTTTACTTCCTTTTCCGGAGGTTCTGGAACAACAACCATGGCTGTTGCTGCGGCCATTGAAGCAGCCAAGAAGGGATTGAGGACTTTATATTTAAATTTGGAAGATATACCGACAACCAACATTTTTTTTAAGCAAAATGAACCTCAAAATTTCAGCAAAGTAATTTATGCATTAAAAAGTGAGCCGGGTAAAAATATCCAACTGAAATTGGATGGTTTGGTAGACCAGGACGGGACCGGTGTGTATTTCTATAATGAACCCGATACAGCTCTTGATATGAATGAGCTGAACTGGGATAACTTGAATAATTTATTAAAACAGCTTTCAGGCGGCAGTACATACGATGTTATTATTACCGATAAATCGTTTGATAATAATACTGAATTTTTAAAGTTTGCTGTTCTTTTTGATAATATCGTAACTGTATGCGATGGCAATCAGATAAGTAATCACAAAGCAGAGAAGGCAATAGAAATGATGAAAATTTTTGAACAGGAAATTTCATCTGAAATGCTGTCAAAAATGTATATTGTTTATAATAAATTCAGTAATAAAACAAGCAAAGAGATGACGGCGGGAAACTTACATGACTTGGAAGGAGTCCCCAGATTCGAGCATGCATCACCTGAAGAAGTGCTGAAAAATATACTTAACCGTAAATTATTTGATACTTTGTTCTGAGTCAGAGGTCAAGATGGATAGAAATAAGAAAGAAAATTTAATAATCGAAATAAAAGATTATGTGTCTAATAACTTTACATTAGCAAAACTATCGGATGACGAGCTTAGAGAAAAGATAGAAGATGTTCTCCAAAATAAGATGCAAGGAGAATATCTAACTATTTCAGACAGAGTGAATATCGTTAATCAGGTTTATAGTTCATTTCGCGGTTTCGGTTTATTAGACAGTATTATAGCTGATGATTCAATAACGGAAATTATGATAAACGGTCCTGATAATATTTTTATTGAAAAAGACGGACGCCTGCATAAATTAAACGAAAAATTTGAAAGTCAGGAAAATCTTCAAAATATAATTCAAAGAATCGTTGGATTAGCTGGAAGAGAAGTCAATCAATCAAATCCAATTTGTGATACAAGATTACCGGATAAATCCCGTGTTAATGTTGTTTTGCCGCCTCTTGCGTTGTGTGGTCCGACTATGACAATAAGAAAATTCTCAAAAGAACCGATGACGGTACAGAAGTTGATTGAATACGGTTCAATTACTCCTGAAGTTTCAAAATTTTTGGAAAGGCTTGTAAAAGCAAAATATAACATTTTGGTCAGCGGCGGAACGGGCTCGGGTAAAACAACCTTCCTTAACGCTCTTTCCAACTTCATCCCCAAAGATGAAAGAATAATAACGATCGAAGATTCGGCGGAATTGCAGATCGTTAACATAGATAATTTGGTAAGTATGGAAACAAGAAATGCCAATGCATCAGGAGAAGGCCTTGTTACGATAAGAGATTTAATAAAAACATCCTTGAGAATGAGGCCGGAGAGAATAATAGTCGGAGAGGTACGTGGCGGAGAAGCACTCGATATGCTTCAGGCGATGAACACCGGTCATGACGGCTCCCTTTCAACTGGCCATGCGAACTCTACGCAGGATATGCTGAGCCGTTTGGAAACTATGGTATTGCAGGGAGCGTCCGGATTGCCGCTTGATGCAATCAGACAGCAGATTGCTTCTGCGGTCGATATAATTATTCAACTGGCACGATTAAGGGATAAATCCAGAAAAACGGTTGAAATAACGGAAGTTCTTGGTTATGAAAACGGTCAAATAAAGTTAAACACACTTTATAAATTCGAGGAGAACGATAAAAGCACTCTCGAAAAAGTTTCAGGTTCGCTTAAGAGAACGAATAATAAAATGGTACACACAGATAAATTACGAATGTCAGGCGATATGCTTAATGTATAGGAGAATTCAGATTGAAAAATAAAAAAGAAAAAGAACCGGAGTTTCTTACATCTGCAATAAACAGCCAAGTAATAAACTATAAGGTCTATTATTTAAGTAAAAAGCAAAAAGTACTGTATTATTTCATTCTTTTTGCAGCAGGCGGTTTAATAGCTCAAATTTTTTACGGCGGATTATTCAAGGATGCAGGAGAGGCAACAATCGCTACATATATAAGTAATATTCTCTTTTTTCTCTTTGGAGGTCTTTTGGCAATTAAAATGATGCTGCCCGTTGTAACTGAAAGACTTCGCAAGCAAAGACTTTCTTTGCTGAAAACTCAGTTTAGGGATTTTTTATCTTCCTTGTCAGCCGCGTTGTCTACCGGTATGAATATGAACGAAGCGATAGAGAATTCCTATGCTGATTTGTCATCCCAGTATGGCGAAGATTCTATTATTGCAAATGAGATCAAAGAGATCATCAATTGCATCAATAATAATGTCAGCATTGAGGAAGCTATTTTGGCTTTGGGAGAAAGAAGCGGTATAGAAGACATTTCAAATTTCAGCACGGTTTTTGCCGTATCCTTTGAAACAGGCGGCAACATTAAAGATATCGTTTCCAGAACATCTGATATCATCGTGGATAAAATGCTGACGAATGAAGAAATAGAAACAAAACTTACTTCCAATAAAATTCAGCTATACGCAATGCTGGTTATTCCCGTCGTCTTGATGCTCCTGATGAGGTTTATGAGCTCAAGCTTTGCGGAAAGCTTTGCTTCATTAATAGGTGTGATCGCTATCACGATTGCATTGGCTTTGTTTTTTGTTGCGTATAAAATTGGCAGTAAAATGTTGGATGTGAAGGGTTAAGATATGAGGTTGATCTTATTAATAGTCTCAACGGCGCTGGTGGTATTTTATTTTGTAATGGCAGTCAGAGGCAATAAATACAGCAGTTATACGGATGCGCTCGAGGGTAGCGATTATCCTTTAAAAGAACTTTACGGTTTTGGATTTGCTTTGCAGGATATTAAGCTGTTTTCTTTAAAAGGTTCGGTTTATTTGAAGCTGACCAATCAGGCTAAAATGTTGTATGAGCCGATGTATACGGAGTTTTATGCCAAGGTTGTATGGGCACAGACCTTAACATTCATATTTTTGTCTGTTATTGCCGGTTTCGTTCTTGCCGCCATGCTGGATTCTGCATTCTTTGCGCTGGTAGGAATCATTGTTGCAGCGGTGTTCGGTTATTATTTCTTTAATTCCATGAAAACAAAGTTGGACGAGCGGCATGACGCAGCCGGTCTTGAACTGCCGGAGATCGTATCATCAATGGCTCTGCTGATGAATGCCGGATTGGTTGTGAACGAGGCATGGAAAAAGGTTGCCTACAGTTCGGATTCTGAGATATATAATCTTATGAAAACAGTCAGCGATGATGTGGATAACGGTGTTCCGTTTAAAACGGCGCTCAATAAATTCGGTAATAACGCGAATTCACAGGAAGTAAAAAAGTTTTCAAGCGCACTTGCGCAGAGCCTTGATAAGGGCAACAAAGATTTATGCGATTTTTTAACGCATCAGTCGTCTGAAATGCTGATCATAAAAAAACAGCATATGCTCCAAAAAGGCGAAGAAGCAGCCTCCAAACTGTTGGCGCCGATAGGAATCATTTTTGTAGGCGTAATTGTGATCGTTTTGGCGGCAGTTGTGGGGATGTTCACCGGTTCAGGCTCAAGCCTTATATAGGATAAAAATAATAAAGAAAGGAGGATGTTTTATGCTTAAAGCAATTAAATCAAAACTCACTCAGCTTTATTGCAAAGCAGCAACGGATCTTTATTATGCAAAAAACAGCGAGCAGGGTGATACAAATTTTATATCCATTATAATCATTTTAGCAATTGTAATAATCGTTGCCGGAGTTTTTATTGGCTTTAAAGATCAAATTGTCAAAGCGGTTGATAAAATCGTTAATGACTTTGTGACTCAGTTAGGCGGTTCTGGTACAGTAGAGACTTCAATCACTTTGTTTAAGTAATAGTACTGTAATGTGCTTTATTATTAGAAGTTATAAGAATATTAAGGATTAATCAAAATGAGCAGGATTTTTATTTACATATTCAGCGCGGCGTGTTTTTTAGCATTTTTGCTGACATCCTATATTTCATTGGCTTGGGCGAAGGTAAGAAAAAACAGCCTGGCAGCCGACGGCGAAGAAAAAGTTAAAATAAAAATCAAGCCTGTTTTACAATGTGCTGTATCGCAGCACAAAACGCTTAAAATTGTGGATTGGTTAACGATCCCGATTTCTGCAATAGCAGCAACGGCGGCGCTCGTTGCTGCTATATTGCCGAATGAAAACGGAATGCAAATACATGTTATATTTTCATTTAAAATTGCAATATCGCTTATATTATTACTGAGCGCCGGTATTGTGGATGCCAAAACGCACACAATACCCAATCTCCTGCCGGCTGCTTTTCTGATTTCCAGAATTATATTTATACCGTTTGAATATATTTTTCAGCGTGAAAATTTTAAAACCTTGATTATATCAAGTTTGGCTGGCCTGGCAGCAACATTTATAATACTGTATCTTGTTCACAGGCTCACGAAAAGCGGCTTCGGAATGGGCGATGTAAAGATTCTGAGCGCACTTGGATTCATGTTTTCGATTTCCTGTACCTTGGCAACGGTTTTATTCGGAATGATTCTGACCGCGGTTATCGGCATCGTGCTGATCATTATGAAAAAGAAAACAAGAAAAGATGCAGTTCCGTTTGGCCCGTTTATTTTTATTGGCTTTATTATTTCGGTGATTCTAGGAGTGTATTAAAAAAACATGAAAAAATTAAATGTTATCATTGCCGTTTTTCTTGTGGCATTAACGGCGATAGGATGGATCTCGTATATTACAACTTCATCATCGGATCTGATAGAGTACAACAAAAATATAGAAGACGCCGAAGCGTTTACAGATCAGGGGTTGTATTACAGAGCGATAGACAGTTATGCAAAGGCAATAGAGTATAGGCCGTCAGAGAAAAACTGGACAAGCCTGTTGGCGGTCTGTGTGTTAAACTGCGGAGAATATCCGAGTTATTTAAGCAATTATATTGACTATCTTGAAAGCGCGGTAGCGCAGTATCCTAAAAATGTGGATTTCATATATGAACTTGCCACAGCATATTATAATGACGAAAGTTATTCAAGCGCATACAATGTTGTTTTAAATGCCGTTGAAAACGGCGTTAAAGATGAGAAAATCACTACTTTGATGCAGGAATTAAAGTATTTATATAAATTAGAAGGAAGTCCGTTTTACAGCTTTTATTCGCCGGTTAATGATACATATGTTGTGCAGACTGCCGGCGGCTGGGGAACGATGACAACGGAAGGTCAGTTCAGCTCTTCCGAATATCCGTATTACGGGCCCCTCAGCGAAAACGGCGAGCGGCTGTTTACTACGGCTGAATTGGGTGCCAGACTTTATAATGAAAATGACGAAGTATTGGCAAAATTTGAAGGGAATGTAACCGCCGCGGGCAGACTTTCCGAAGGACTGATCGCTATTCAGCTTGATGACGGTAAGTATGCTTATTACAACGAATTCGGCGAAAAACAGTTCGGCGATTATGATGCGGCAGGAACTTTCCTTAACGGCCAAGCCGCTGTTCAGATCGGCGGTAAATGGGGCGTTATTGATCAGCAGGGCGAAACCGTTGTAGACGCAAAATTTGACGAGATCGTTTTGGATAATTACGGATATTTCAATAATCAGGAGGTTGTAGTTGCCTGTATTGACGGAAAATATTCATTATACGATGACTCGTTGAACAAGGTATCGGATTTTGAAGCGGTAGATATGGGTATCCCCACTGCTGATAACAAAATCGCTTTTTGCCAATCCGGCAAATGGGGCTATGTAGATACTCAAGGGAAGGTTTTGATAGAGCCGGCGTATGACGGCGCACTCAGCTTTTCAAATGGTTTAGCCGGTGTTCGAGTCGGTGACGCCTGGGGCTTTATTGACACGGATAACAATATAGTTATTCAATGCGAATTTGCCGGGGTGGATTATTTCAATGCGGACGGCACTTGTTGCGTCCGGGTGGATTCAGGCATCGGTGAAGATACCACACCGCAGTGGCAGATGCTGGTGTTGGAATTAGGTTTATAATTTTTTGAGGTGAAATAATATGAAAAAGTTTTTAGCGGTATTTTTAAGTGTAGTTGTGATTATTTGTGTATTCGCAGGCTGTTCTTCAGGTGAAAGCAGCACAAGCGGCAGTGGTCAGGATTCTGATGCCGCAGCTAATGCAGAATATTTTAGAATATACGATAATAAGGAGATTGTGGAGATTACGGAAGAAGGCTTGGAGCAGAAGGAACTGGTTATTCCTGAAAATGTTACATTGATGAACAGCAGACTTTTTATTCCAGATTACATGGACTTCGGAAAGATGAATGAGGTCTTAGAAAAGGTGAGTTTTTTGAATCCAAATTGCCAGCTTTCAACAGCATCTTTTGAAGCATGCGCGGCGCTGACGGACATAACATTGCCGGCAAATCTTACAGAAGTACCAGAATCATGTTTTTCAAATTGTATAAGTTTAAGAAATATTGTATTGCCTGACACTGTTTCCAATATTGGGAAAAAAGCATTTTATGAATGTAGTGCGCTAGGAAGTATTACATTTGGAAGCGGCGTGACATCCATTGGTGAAAAAGCTTTTGAAAAGTGTACTTCACTACAGTCAGTGGTACTTAACGAAGGTGTGCAAACCATTGGAGAACATGCATTTTACGATTGCCGTTCCATCCAGAGTATAACTATACCTGAAAGCGTAACTTCTATTGAAACTGACGCATTCCTACATGCTTTTTCTGACGATGGTGAATGTCAGATAATTGTAACACAGGGCAGTTGGGCGGATATCAACTATGACATTTATATCACCTCTGACGAAAATATAAAAAAAGTTTACGCATGATATCCAAGCCGATTATGAATTTTAGTAAACATGCTTATTATGGCAGAGGTGAATCAATGTTTGGAAAAAATATGCTGAAAACGAAAAACGATTCCGGAGAAGTAATGATCGAATCCACGATTGTAACGATTGTCACGATGATGGTTTTAATATTCCTTATCGCTGTCGGGTTCCTTATCTATCAGCAGGTCATGATGTCCAGCGTTGCGGCGGAGGCGGCGACGGCAATCGCAAGGAACTATAAGTTTTCGTCTTATGACACGATGATAACGAGCGATGATTATTCATCTATCAAAATAGATGACGATTATTACGATAAGATTAAGAAATACAGAACCACTTTTAATTTCGGTTCGATAAAATCCATCAATCAGACTTTTACGGAAGAATATGTAAACAAGCGTCTGCCGGTCACAAGCATGAGTTACGATAATAATCTTGATATAACAGCAAATATAAATCAATCCGCGGTCGGCAGGATCTATGTTACGGTCTCCGTTTCCATGACGCCGGAACTTCTTTTTGACGGTGTTTTGACTTATGGAGGTATGGATGAAAACACTCAATTATCCGCGTATTCAACTGCGGAATGTTTGGATATAACCGGATATGCCGGATTGATAAATTATGAGGCATATCTAGCAACTAAAGGGGGAGACATTAAAGACAGTGCAAACGGAATTATTGAGGATATAAAAGATATATTGGAAGTTTTTAGCAAATAATATACGCATGTGCACGATGCCAATGAAACAGGTCAGGAAAACTGCGCTGAACGGATTTGAATGTATTTTTAAGGATTAGAAACATGAAAAAGCCAATATTAAAAAAGAGAATAAAACGGAAATTCTTTAAGGCAACACAGGGGGCGATATCCCTGATGCTTTGCATTTTGATTACCCCTTTTCTTTCCATGGCGGGCGCACTCATAGAACTTTCAAGATATCAGAGTGCCACGGAGCTTATGCAGGAGGTAATCGATTCCTCCATGCTTTCCGTGCTGGCGGATTATGATGAATATCTTGAAGACCGCTTCGGTCTTTTTGCGGTTTCCCAGGATACGGATATGAGCGAATCCTTTACTTCCTACCTCAATTCAAATTCGGAGATACTCGGCGGAGCGGTAAGCGTGGATTCCGCATCATTAAACGGAAAATTTTCTTTATCTGCCAAAGGCGATTCGGGAGATTACGATGTACTTGAAGCACAAGTGCTTGACTTTAGCGAGACCAGTGTTATTACGGAGTTGGTGTTAGAAAATTTAAAGTTGCAAAAACTCTTGGACAAGTTGTCAGATATAACCGGTTTTTCAAATATCACTAGTATCGCTTCTAATGTGAAAGATGCTACTGATGCTATTAAGAATTTGGTGGAATCAGGAGAAACACTATATGATGATATAGTTTCTGCAAGAAACAAGTTCGATTTTGCCATGATGTGCGTAGAGGAGATTGTGGATGAACTTGAAACTATATCTAACGATTTACAGACCGATTTGGAGTTCAATATAAATGAGTATGAGATTGTTTATGAAAATGGGAGTCTGTTTTTGAAAAAAATAGGTTCAACAGACGAGAAAGATACTATTGATATAGTGCCAGAACTAAGTAATTCAAAATATATTGCACATTTTAATACGATTAAAGAGAATATTCAAGAAATCCAATCCCATCTCAGTTCAGCAGTTACTCTAGTTAAAGAAGATTTGCCAAATGATTTGGCGACCTTTAAGAGCAATTTATCTTCTGCCAAGGATACTATTGCAAACTTAGGGGATATTGGATCCACTGTTTCGTCAGAGACGAAGAACGATACCTTGCAAAATTCCTCTGAAAAATCTGCGACAGATCTTAGTGCAGTTTTTGAAGACATCATAGATGAGTTTGACACAGCAATTGCAGGAATTGGTGAAGAGTTGTTTGATGAAATCAGTTCTTCAATAGACAATATTTTTAACATTTTCACTGATTTCTCTTCATTGGCACATGAACTTCTGACCTTTAATTCTGATGAAGATAATACAGACCTTTTTAGCCAGATTGTTAAATACCTTGTAACATATATGGAAAACGGCGGAGGGTTATCGATAGATAGTTTTTTTGCTTATTTTCTGGACAATAATTCTATCAAAGCTATTTTTGATTTGATAAATAGCATCCCTGATAAATTATATACCGCTGTAAAGAACGCTTGGGATGCAATAAAGGATGCAGTTAAAGATTCCATTATCAATGCCTTAAAGGCTTTGATGGATGTTGTAGAGGAAATGTTTAATATTGAACTGGTGGATACGGATTTAAATGCTTATTTAAGCGATTCCGTTATTGGTAGCTTGGATTCTGACGACAACCCTTATGCTAAATTTCTTGAGGGAATCAACGAATTGATTGAAGCTGTTTCCAATTTGTCAGGCGGCGGTGATTCAGAAGGTAGTTTTTGGGATAAAGTTGTAAATTTCTTTAAAAGTCTTTTTGATATTTTCGGTGCAGTTGAAACCGTTTTGAGTTCTGTATTAGACTTAGTCGGTACCTTTATTGGGAAAATAGCCGAATTTGTAGACATGATAAAAAATCCTACGAATTTATATGACTACTTTTTGGTTGCAGGCTATATGGTTCATAATTTTCCTAACCGCTTGACAGAGCTTGACAAAGAATCAGCCTTGACGGGGTTTTCTTACAGTCAGTTGCCTGCAGATGATATTTCTTCTACTTCGGAGTTTAATAACGGTGGTTTAGGTGCCTTAACAAATTATCTCAATAGCTTTGATGAATCTGGAAACGGCGGAAACAAGGTTTTTAAAGGTGCAGAAGCAGAATATATCCTTGCAGGCACTAGGTCGGAGATTATGAATCAGGCAATTGTCTTTATGCAGATTTATATGATACGCTTGTTGCTGAATTTAGCAACCGTATTTACTGATAGTGCTGTTGCCAGTATGGCAAGTGCAGCTAATGTTTTCAGCTGGATTGTTTATATTGTGATTCTACTAGCAGAACCATTGTGCGATACGGTCTTGATTGTAAAGGGTGGCGAGGTAGACTTTGTAAAAAGCAAGTGCTATCTGACACCAACCGGAATTTCAGATTTGGTTGCTGCTTATTCGGAACTTGGTGTAAGTGAAGTGCTTACTTCAACTTTAAATTCAGTTCAGGGCGATTTGCAGAACTTGGAGGATGAATCGACAATTTCTTCATCAGATTCTGCAGAAAATGGTGGTTTTGCTGATGATGTTTTTAAATTTGGCTACGATGATCATTTGCTTCTTTGCATGGTTTTGGCGGTAAAAAAAGACCAGATACTTATTCGTTTTGCCAATTTGATTCAAATTGAGGCAAAGCAATATTACAGCACACACGGCGGCAAGCCGTTTGATATAAACAAAGCATATACCTGCGTAACTTGTGACGCTACCGTTACATATTATCCGTTTATCTCTATATTTGAAGTTGCCGGCTTAAGTACATTTTCCGTAGATTACGAGCAGGACAGAAGTTATTGATTCAGGAGCAATATACTATGAAGAAAGTCAGATATAAAAGGGATTCGGGCGTTGTTTCGCTTGAGGCTTGTATCGTTCTTCCGATATTCGTATTTTTAATATTATTCTTTTATGGCTTTATGTTCCTGTTTGCCGGTGAACAGCTGGTTTCACATGCTTTGATTCAAAGCGCAGTCAGTTTGTCACTGGATTCTTATGCAACGGACAAGCTATCCGACTCTTCAGAGGTCGATTTATTTATGCAAGACTTGTTTAATTCAGCGTTGGTAGAAGTTGCCGAAGCCGACGGCGAGACCTCTCATTCGTCAAGCGAGCAATGGTATGCCGATCAATCCTCGGTTCAGTCCGAAGTAGAATCCAGATTTATATCTTATCTTGCAAACGGGGACAGGGAAACGGCTAATGCTAAACTCGATCAATTCGGTGTTGTTAACGGCATTGACGGTATAAGCTTTTCCGAATGCAAAGTAGAAGATGAGATTTTAACTATTACTATAGAGTATAAGCAGGAATACTTAATGGATGCGTTTGGATTGCTTAGTTATGACAGAACAAAAACCATAACGCAAAAGATGTGGTGAGGAAAAGATATGGACTCAAGATTGGAAAAAATTACTGAAAATAACAAGGTTTTTTTAGTGTATAAAATAAACGCCGGGGATTCAATAGACCAAATGTCTGTTAATATGCTTAAAAATAACGCAATTCAGCATATTCTGCCCGTTTCCTTTACGCAGATAGGAGAAGAACAATACATAAGATATGATATAACTTCTAAAATATCATTATCTCAAGTGATTAAATATCCTATTTCAAAGGAGCGTTTTTTGGCAATCTTTGAAGGAATATTTGACGGCATTCTCAATCTTGATGATTATATGGTTCCCAATAATACTCTTTTGCTGGATATAGACGATATATACTTTGATGAATTTAATGAATGTTCGTATTTAGTTGCTTTTCCTGTCAATATGCCATCATCACAAAATATTGATTTTGCGGAATTTACCCGTTCTTTAATAAACCGCGTGCAATTACAGACAAATGATGAATTTATTACCGGAAAAGTGCTGAATCATTTAAATCAGACGCAAATTTTTTCAATTGTTGAGTTTAAAAATTTCATCAAATCAATCCATAATGAGAAAAATGTAAAACAGAATCCCACTATTGTAAAGCAGCCTGTTCAGCAGCAGGTAACGCCGCAACCACAACCGCCGGTTCAATCCCATTTGCTCTCTAATCAGCAAAACGGTATAACAAACAATCCTCCACAAAAGTCACAGGCTCAGAAACCTGCTCCAACACAGCAAAAAAATGTGAATATTTCGGGAAAACAGAATACACCTATAAACATACCGGGGCAAAATCCTGCCAACAAACCCATACTCAACCAGGCTAATAGACCTATGCCACAGGCAGCAACAGAAGCAAATGAGCCGAAGATATCATTGCTCTATCTGTTGCAGCATTATAATTCGGAAAATGCGGCGCTGTATAAAAAACAAAAAGAAGCCCAAAAAGGCAAAGGAAAAAAGGAAAAGGTTCAAAATATTCCGCAGAACATATCGATTCCAGGTAAACAGCAAAATCCTGCAATGACACAGCATGCGCCTAAACCGGTAACATATGTTGAGCAACGGGAACCACAAAAGAGAAATTTCGGCGACACAACCGTTTTACATGCTGCTCGTGGTCCGATAAACAATAACGGAGAGACCACTGTTCTCAGCAGTGAAACAACAGTATTAAACTCATCTGCTAACCCCGCACAAATGATCGCACCTCATCTTATTCGCAAGAAAAACAATGATAAGATTTCTATAAACAAGCCTGTTTTTCGTGTGGGTAAAGAAAGAAGTTATGTTGATTATTTTATCGGTGATAACACGGCAATAAGCCGCAGCCATGCTGATTTTATTATTCGTGACGGAAAATATTTCATTGTTGATAAAAATTCCACTAACCACACATTCGTTAATGGAATAATGATACAAAGCAATGTGGAAACGGCAATAACTCATGGAGACATTATTCGTCTCGCAAACGAGGATTTTGAATTCAGACTTTATTAATAATAATTCGTGCGTAGAGATAGATAAAATCCGGCAACTTTAATATTTCATGATGATTGATGCAGCAGTATAAAGTCTTAAAATTACTGTTTATTTCACCAAATTCCTATTATTTGATCTTTTTTGGAAAGGTATTTTGGAAATGAAATTTATAATTTCGGCAGCAACTGATATTGGCCTTACAAAAAGCACAAATCAGGATAGTTATAATGCTCGTGTGGTCAGCACCAAACAGGGAAAAGTAGTTTTTGCCGTTTTATGTGATGGTATGGGCGGTCTTGCGAAAGGTGAGGTAGCAAGCGCAACGCTTGTAAATGCATACTGCAAATGGGCGGATAATAAACTTCCTGTTTTATGTGAAAATGGAATTAAGGATGCTGATATAAGTGCAGATTGGACAAGCATAGCAACCGAATATAATGAAAAAATTAAATCTTATGCAGCTTCGTATGGTATTAATATGGGTACCACCGCTACAGTGATTATGCTTACTGAAAGAAGATATTACATAATGAATGTGGGCGATACGAGAGCTTATGAGATAGCTGATAATGTAACGGTTTTAACTAAAGACCAAACGGTGGTCGCCAGAGAGATAGAGTGTGGAAATTTAACCGTTGAGGAAGCTGAAAAAGATTCGCGCAGAAGTATACTTCTGCAGTGTATTGGCGCTTCCGAAGCAGTATATCCGGATATGTTCTTCGGCGAAACAAAGCAGGATGCCACCTATATGCTTTGCAGTGATGGCTTCAGGCATGAAATCACAGAAGAAGAAATATACAAATATCTAAATCCAGGCGTTATGACAGATGAAAATAGCATGAAGAGGAATATGGATGCTCTTATTGATTTAAACAAACAGCGTCAGGAGCGAGATAATATTTCGGTTGTTACTATTAGAACATTTTGATAAAGTATCGGAGGAAGATTCATGCTTGAAATAGGATCACTTGTGGACGGCAAATATAAGATACTGAGTGAGATAGGCCATGGCGGTATGAGTGTTGTCTATATGGCAATCAACGAAAAGGTAAATAAGACCTGGGCGGTTAAGGAAGTCCGTAAAGACGGAAAAATGGATTTCAATACTGTTAAGCAAGGTCTGGTGGCCGAAATAGAAACACTTAAAAAGCTGAAGCATCCGAACCTGCCAAGCATTGTTGATGTAATAGAAAATGAAGACAGTTTTATTATTGTAATGGATTATATCGAGGGTCGTTCTCTTGATAAGATCATTGAAGAAAATGGTGCGCAACCGGAATCTTTTGTTGTGGAATGGGCGAAACAGCTTTGTGATGTTCTTGGATATCTGCATTCAAGAACCCCACCGATTATATACCGTGATATGAAGCCTGCAAACATTATGCTTAAGCCGGATGGAAATATCATGGTAATAGATTTTGGTACTGCCAAAAACTATGAAATTGATCTTGGTGAAACAACAGGTATCGGCACCATTGGCTATGCAGCTCCCGAACAATATATCGGAAGCGGTTTGGGTCGAACTGATGCCAGAACGGATATATACTGTTTGGGCATTACAATGTATCAATTGCTCACAAATATTGATCCATGTAAGAATTTGATTAACGACAAATCCATCAGAGCAGTTAATCCGGCTTTATCACGCGGATTGGATGCTATTATACAAAAATGCACCCAATATCGGCCGGAAGACAGATACCAGTCCTGCGCAGAACTGATGTATGATCTTGAAAATTATGAGATCATAGAGCCGTTATACAGGAAAAAGCAAAAACGAAAATTAGGTGTGTTTTTATCAACTGTCATTTTAACTGTTCTATTTGCAATTTCTGGGATTACATTAAATGTTGCTGCCGCACAAAAGGCAACGGATACATATGAATCGAAGCTTTACGAGGCGTCAAAAACTACTGATTACGATACAAAAATAGATCTGTATCAGGAATGCATAAGTATCCCAAATAAAGCCGGCGAAAAAGAAGCATACCTTGGATTGATACAGACATTTAAGGAAAATGATTCCGTATTTTCCGTTGAAGAGGGAAAATTACTGGAAAAGTTGATTAAGAATAATATAGATGAGTTGCAGGAAAATCCGAGTAATTATACAGAAATTTGTTTTGAAACAGGCAAACTGTATTGGTATTACTATGATTATGCCGGAGGTTCTCAAGTTGCTAAGGCTAAAAGCTCCATTGAGTGGTTTCAGGATGTGTTGAATAATGCTCCCGAAGGGTATGAAAACTTAGGAATGGCAACGGTTTATGCCAATATCGGTATATTTTATCGCGATATAACGACGAATATAACCGAAGCAAGTGATAAAGGTCAATATAAACCTTTGTATGAAAATCTTTTGGAACTGACCAATTCGGTTGCGAAAGACGAAAATGAAAGTGAAATTGTCAGGTTAGAATTACTCGAACTTGCAAGAAGCGCCATTCAGCAATATGCAACAAAATTCAAATTGGATGAGGTAACGGAAGAACAACTAAAGGAATTGTATGAATCAGTTGGAGAAACTACAAGTTCTATTGAAACAACAGCTGATAAAACCGCTGAAATGAAAGCATCAATATTATCAAATCTTCCAGATACGGAGTCAGCCATAATATCTGCGTATGAAACAAGTAGAGGGGAAAATGAGTGATGACGGTTGAAATGTTGCAGACTTTATCTTTGGCGGCGTATATAATTGCCGGTGTTCTTTTCTTAGTAGCCATCGCATTGTTTTTTCTTCTTGATATTCTGAAAGTTTACGGCGACATTTCGGGGCGTACTGCTAAAAAAGCGATAGAAGCAATTCGCCAGCAGAATGAGTCTACGGGAAATAAAGCCTATAAGCCGAGCGCTGTAAATGCCAAACGCGGCAAACTAACGGATAAAATAACTCCGTCAGGGAGATTAAAAGAACGAACAGCGGGGCTTCCGATTAATGTAGGAACAGAGAAAATTTCAACTTCCAGATTGACGCCGAAAACGAATGAAACCATAGTTTTGAACGAGCTGACAAATGAAACAACAGTACTTAAAGATGATTCCATTGCAGAAACAGGAGATACGACATTACTGGTCGACGGAGAGCCGCAGGTAATTCGTGATTCCGCAAACGGCAAATTTAGAGTGGATGTTGAACTTTCTTTTACTGGAAGTTCAGAGATAATCGAGTAAGGCGGGTGCTGCAATGATGTATCAGAAAAAGCCTCAACGAAAGATGCAAAAAAAGCAAATGCTTTACTTGTATATGGCGTTTTTAGCCGCTTTGTCAATATCGGTGTTCTTGATGCCGATAGGTATTGAGATCGCAGATCGAACGAGAATATTAACTTACCTATCTGGCGTAATGTTTTGGGTAAGTCTTGCTGGAACAATAAGTATCGCTTTATTTATTACCTATAAAAGAAAGAAAAGCAAGGAATTTGCAAACGATAATTCAGGCCGCAAGCGATGGGGAATCATACATTTTTTTCAAAATAGGCCCGCGATTATCAGTGATGTATTGTTATTCGTATCGTTAATTGGATTTATAATTACGCGTGTTTTGTCTGAAACAACAATATTCCCATTTGTATTTCTTTCCTTATTCATATTCTCTTTCGGTATGCATTGTATGCTGAACGGAAGTAACTATAATTACATTAATTATCAGAAAAGGAGCGTAACAGAGCCATGATTAAAACAAGAAAAATATTCGATCGTGCACTTGCAATGTTGTTATCACTTTTAATGCTCTTTACGATGATGCCTATCAACTCGGTGTATGCAATGACACCGGTGCCAGGTGAAGTGAGCACTGATCTTGAAAGCATTGAGTTTATTGTTAATGAGACTGCGGAGTTTACAGTCACATCAACAGCAAATGATGATGCAGGAAAAATGATAAAGGGTTCTTTTGTTTTTAGTGACCCTGACGCTATCGAAAAACTTGAATATTATGAAACTGCCGAAGGCATGGAAGGCTGGTATGAATTGACCGGCGATTTTGGTCCCACCACCGGTTTTCCGATGATGGATGCTACGAGCAGATTCCGTGTTACATTTAACGCAACCGGTTCATATTCAGTTGAGATTTCTTTATATGAGGTTGCCACATCTGAAGTGTGTTGTTCAACAACGGCAGACATAAATGTTAAAAACAAGGCGAGCACGATTACTTCAGATATTGCATCTAAAGAGTTTGTTGTAAACCAATCAACGGAATTCACATTTACGTCAACTGCTAACGATGACGCAGGAAAGATGGTAAAAGGCTCATTTGTTTTTAGTGACCCTGACGCTATCGAAAAACTTGAATATTATGAAACGGCAGAAGGCATGCAGGGCTGGTATGAATTGACTGGCGATTTCGGTCCTGCAGACGGTTTCCCGATGATTAACGGGACAAGCAGATTCCGCGCAACATTTAATAAAGCAGGTAATTACAGCGTTACCGTTTCAATGTATGAAGTGTCAACAGGAGAAACACTATGTCAGGTTCGTGCCGATATTAGTGTGAAAAAGGCTGATATTACAGGCATCTCTATTTCACCTACTTCTAACAAATATGATAACGGCGCCGAATATGAATTAGTGAAATTGGGAGGAAGCCTTCAGCCGGGTGATAAAGTTTCCTACACTATTGAGGGAGACTTGAATGTTTATGCGGAAATTCCTAAAAAATCAGCAGTCGGTGAGTATAAGGTTACTATTAAAGTTGACAGAGGCGATAACTATAATGTATTTACGCAAACCGTAACTTCTAAAATAGAACTCGGCGAGTTAAATGTGGGTGATATTAAAGTTCAAGGACTTGAAGGTGTATATACCGGGCAAGCACAGAATGCGGTAACGGTTACCGGCCAAGGAGATTATTTGCTCCAGTACAAGCTCGATGACGGCAAATGGTCAGATACGATTCCTACAGTAACAGATGCCGGTTCCTATACTGTTAAGGTTAAGGCTACTAAAACTAATTATAATCCCGCAAATGTAACCGTTAATAAAGCAGAATCCGCAGTGTATCCTTTTAATGTATATATTGCAAAAGCAGATCAAACGGGATTTGCCTTTGAAAATACGACTGCAGATAATTTAGCTTACGGCGAAACAGCAACATATGTTCCAAGCGGCGGTCAGTCTAACGGCGCGATTACATATGAAGTAACCGGCGGTAATGAATATGTTGATGTGGACAGCAATACCGGCGAGGTCAAAGCTATCAAAGCCGGAGGTACCGCAACGATAACAGCTACAAGAGCTGGTAATAAAAACTATAATGCGATTTCGGCATCTTATACGATTAGCACGGTAAAAGCTGATCAAACCGATTTTGCCTTCGAAAAAACGACTTACAGTATTCAGTATGGAGTTAAAGAACTTACTGTTAAAGCAATTGGCGGTCAGTCCGGCGGAACTGTTTCCTATGAAGTAATCAGTGGTGATTCAGGCACCGTTACTTCATTGAACAACGAGGGAATTATTACATTTGTGAGTGGCAAAAAAGGCGCTATCACACTTAAAGCTACTCTGGATGGCGGCAATGACTACAATGATATTACTGCCGAAGCAATTGTTCAAATTAATACTAATGATTTCAGTGATAAGATTACCGTCGATTTGTGCCCTGATACAGGTTGGTACACGGATACAGTAACGATTACTCCTGAGAATGGATATAAAATCTCTACTTCCGCTCAGTTTGATACGGAATGGAAAGACAATATTACCGTTGAAACGGAAGGCCAGAATTCTCCTGGTGATGTATATGTTATGGAAGTGGAAACCGGGTATATCAGTGAATCGATATCAATAGCTGATATTTATATTGATAAAACCAATCCAACGGATTTGGAGATCAATTACTCTGAATCTATAAGAGATGTAATCCTTGAAACGATTTCATTCGGCTTCTACAATGCAGAAATGACAGTAACACTTAAAGCCACTGATATTGTTTCAAAAATCGATCATTTAGTGTATAAAATAGGTGACGGTGAAGAAGTTACTATCAGCAAAGAAGACATCATATTTAGTGGTGATAATGGAGTAACTGCAACCGCAAGTTTTAAGATCCCCGCAAATCTCAGCAGAAGCAAGATTACTTTGACGGCTTATGATACAGCAGGTCTTTCTTCAACTATCGTTGGTGATAAAACTCTTGTTGTGGATGATATAAGCCCGGTTATATCTGTGTCATTTGATAATAACAACGCAGCCCATGATTCGTATTTTAACGATAGCAGAACGGCAACGATATCTATCACCGAAGAAAACTTTTTCCAAAATAATCTTTATGATATCATTCCCGGTACGGATAATCGGTATTTGACAATCACTGTGGGTAAGCGTTCAAATAACGAAACTATATACACAAACACAATTGTAGAGCCTGTTTTTACGAAAGACGGAGATGTCTACAAAGCAACTGTAGAGTTTACGGAAGAAGCAGATTATACACTTGATATAGTATTCTATGACTATTCTTTAAACAGAAATGCAACCATAGATTATGGGGAGTCAGTTGCCCCTGTGGCCTTTACCATAGACAAATCAAATCCGGTCTTGGAAATTTCTTATGTTGATATTGACGCATCTGAGTCCCAGTCCAATATCGGCTATTATCAGGGTAAGCGAGTCGCGACTTTTAAGGTAACGGAACGCAATTTTGATCCAAGCGAATTAGTGTTCACTGAATTTGTTGGAGAAGATATAACAGACAATGTTGTTAACACGGAACAGATAGAATACTTTATTGATTATCTTCACGATACTTCAAATTGGAGCCATATAGGCGATGTGCATACGGCATCTATCACAATGGATGCTGATGCAAACTATTCAATCAAGCTGAATTACAGTGATCTTAGCGGTAGGTCGGCTGAGGAAGTAACAAGTGGTTTTTGTCTTGACAACACGGTTCCTTATGTTGTGGAAGACGGCGAAATTTCATACAGTGCATCTGTTTTTGATACCTTTCTTAACGCCATCAGTTTCGGATTCTATAATGCCGAGATGGAAGTAACAATTACTGCATATGATGAAACAGCCGGAATTGATTCTTTTACATATTCTTATGTTGTAGATTATAGTAATGACAAAACTGGTCACGAAGATGAGACCGGTCATGAGCAAGATGCCGGAAAAGAGGATGTTATAATTCCATATGAAGATATTACATTTTCTGATGACCGTAAAAAAGCTACTGCTACATTTAGCATCCCCGCACAGTTTAGAGGATATGCATCTTTCACGGCTACGGATAAATCCGGTAATACCAGTGCCTTGTTTAAAGATGATAAATGCATTGTAGTAGATAATGTTGCCCCGGGTGTAAATGTTACATACGATAACAACAATGCTCAAAACGGCAATTATTACAATGCTGATAGAACCGCTACAATTAGCATCAGCGCGGACAATTTTTTTAAAGACTATTTGTATTGCCCGATTGATGGTCAGACCGGAAATGAAAATTATCTTGTCATTAAGGTTGGTAAAAGATTAGACAATCAAACGGAATATTCCTATACTTATGAACAGCCTGCCTTTGTGAGAGACGGAGATGTCTATAAAGCAACTGTTGATTTCAACGAAAACGCAGATTATACTTTCGATATAAAGTATACGGACAAATCTCACAATGTGTACGATTCTTATAACACAGATGAATTTACAATTGATAAGACGGATCCTGCGGTTGATGTAGTATTCTCTGAGCCGGCTCATTCTAACGGCAATCAGTACAGAGAAAACAGAACTGCCACGATAACTATTGTTGAGCATAATTTTGATGCCAAAGATGTTGTCGCAATTGTAAACGCAGACAGCGCTCAGGATGATGTCTTTGATTATGCTGCTTATCTTAAGGATAACAACAACTGGGAATCAGATGGCGATACACATACAGCCACGATTTCTTTCAGCACCGAAGCTCATTATACCTTTGATATAAAATATACCGATCTTGCCGGAAATGTATTTGATGATTTTAATAAGGCTGAATTCACTATTGATAAAACAGCGCCTACAGAAATGGATATTAAGATTAACAATGTTTCCGTTGTTGGATCCATGGATTCTTTTGCCTATGATAAGTTCTATAGTTCCACTATATCCGTTATGCTCTCTGCGAATTGCGATATCAGTGGATTGGAATCATTAAAATACCAAAAGGTTGTTAGTGTTTCTGAGTACGATGAAAATGGAATTTGGCAGAATTACGATACAGCGAAAGGTATAGTTATTTCTCCTAATGAAAAATTTGTAATCTATTTCAGAGCGGAAGACAGAGCAGGCAATGTATCGATCATAAGGTCTACCGGAATTGTTGTTGACAATCAGAAACCGATTGGGGAAACAAATGCTCCGGAAATTGATATTCTTCCGTCTGAACCGAATTCAAATGGTATCCATAAGAACGATGTAAATGTTAACCTGAATGTTGTAGATCCGAAATATTTCGGTACAGAAGCAAATCCACAAGGATATTACTCCGGATTAAATAAGGTTACCTATAAGATTTACACAACGGATACAGATGCAGTCGAAGAAGGAACACTTTTTGAATTAGGCAAAGTAACTGCAGGTGCCGAGTTCGATACGGACAATCTGGCAAGTTCCTGGAGCGGGAATATTACAGTTGATGCTGCAAAATTCAACAGCAATAATGTTATTGTTGAAGTAACGGCAACAGATAACGCCGGTAATACGCGTATAACCACAACCGCAGCCGGTGATATTAAGATTGATATTACCGCGCCGGTAATAAATGTTACATATGATAACAATAACGCAGACAGCAGTAGATATTTTAAGGCATCGCGTACTGCAACAATCGTAATTACAGAACGAAACTTTGATTCGAATGAAGTCAATGTTAGAATAACAAATACCGATGGTACTGTTCCTTCCGTTTCCAAGTGGACAAGGTCAATGGGAACAGGGAATATGGATGATACTACTTGGACGGCTACTGTAACTTACAAGGCAGACGGCGACTATACCTTTAATATTTCATATACCGATCTTGCCGGTAATAAGAGCGGAAAAGTTGATTTTGGCAATAGCGTTGCACCTGAAAAGTTTACTATCGATAAAACGATTCCGGTTATTAAAGTATCTTATGATAATAACAGCGCTCAAAATACGAACTATTATAAAGAGGAGCGCACAGCAACAATAGAGATTACAGAGCATAATTTCAGTGCCAACCGTGTCAATATTTCCTTAACGGCCACAGATGACGGCAGCAGAATCGCTGCTCCTTCGTTAAGCGGATGGCAAAAGAACGGTGACACATATAGGGCAACAATAGCGTATACTAATGATGCTCTCTATCATTTTGACATTGAGTATACGGATCTTGCAGGCAATGCTGCTGCTGATTTTAATGCCCAAACTTTCTATATTGATAAAACGGTGCCAACTATAAATATCTCAGGGGTAGCAAATAATTCGGCAAACCGCGGCGATGTGATACCGGTTGTCCGTTATTGGGATACGAATTATGATGCTTCAAAAGTTACCATTACTTTAACCGGAGCAAATCGCAAGAGCGTGGAACTTGAAGGTTCATATTCCGATATCCATAACGGTCGTCAGTTTACATTTAAGAATTTCGAAAAGATCAAGGAAGTAGATGACATTTATACACTGACCGTAACACTAACGGATAAGGCGGGCAATACAACTACACAAACCATAAACTTTTCTGTTAATCGTTTCGGCTCAACTTATGCTCTTAGTGAATCTGCTTCAAATCTCAATGGAACTTATATTCAGGAACCGATAGATGTTGTGATCACGGAGACAAATGTAAACAGACTTTCCAATATCAGGATTACTCTCTTTAAAGATGGAGATCCTATTATTTTAAAAGAGGGTAGTGATTACAGAATCGATATTGAAGGCGGAAATGGTCAATGGTATCGTTACATTTATACCATTTATGCAAGAAATTTTGCTTCTGATGCTGTATACAGCTTGGCAATAGAGTCAGATGATGCGGCAGGTAATAATGCAAGAAACGATCAGGATACCAAAAATACAGCAATCAGTTTCGGTGTGGACAGCACAATGCCGATTATTAATATTGAAAATCTTGAAAGTAATACCACATATGCTTTGGAAAATCTTACTGTTCGAATGAGCGTTGAGGATAATCTAAAACTTGTAAAAGTTATCGTTGAACTCGACGGAAAGGAATTCAAAGTATGGAGCGGAGATGAACTTGAAGAGATTATCAAAAATGGCGGCAACTTCAGTTTTGATATACCCGGAGATTCTACAGGTTCACACAACCTTGTTGTTTATGCTATTGATGCAGCAGGTAATGGAGCAAAAGTTTCCGGAGTGCAACTCCCTGATAATGCAGAAGAGATAGAGGACTTTTATGTAACCACTAACCTTTGGGTTCGTTATTATACAAATACGCCTTTGTTCATTGGCTCAATAGCGGGTGTAATCATTCTTGCCGGTCTGATTGTATTTCTTGTTGTTTACAGGAAGAAAAAGAACGAAGAAAAGTAAATGGATTACATTTTTCACAGTGGATGTGTAAGCATCCACTGTGAAACGGATAACGAGAGGAAATCAAGATGAAAATATGTCCAAATTGTCAAACCCAACTCGATGATGATGCAATGTTCTGTACAGGTTGCGGAGCACAATTTATTGCATCAAACGATATTCAACAAGAACAAGTTAATGCTTATCAGCAGGAATATCAAAATAGTTACACGCCGCCATATGATCCTTATGATCATACTGCTGAATTTGATCCAAAAGATATTTCAAACAATAAAGTCATGGCGATGCTTGTTTATTTGATGGGCTGGCTCGGTATTATTGTAGCACTGCTCGGAAGTAATGCCTCGCCGTATGTGGCTTTTCATATTAGGCAAGCTTTAAAATTTACTGTAACAAGCGTTTTAATGATGATTTGTACAGTGCTTTTCTGCTGGACGCTTATTGTTCCGATTGCAGCAGGAATTATGACAATCGTTCTTTTTGTGATAAAGATAATTTGCTTTTTCCAAATTTGTTCCGGCAAAGCAAAGGAGCCTGCAATTATTCGCAGTTTGAAATTTATGAAGTAAGTTATTAATTCACAGGAATTTATAGTTAAAAATGGTTCTATGTCAGTTGCTGGGGGAGGCATCAGCATTTGATATAGAACCCTTTTTTATTGCCCATTTTTATCGGAATTGTTCATGCTTGCTTACGGTTAATGTTTGAAAAGAATTCTTGATTATTGTTGAAAAATTATAAAATTGTTGGAAATAATATATTGAAAAGTTGGGATTATAATGCTAAAATTATATTGAAAAGTTATGATGGAGTGATGCATATGCTATACCGAAAAATAGAAGCGCTTATAAAATCGCATTTAAAATCCGATTCCAAAAAAATACTTCTGATAGACGGAGCCAGACAGGTTGGAAAAACCTATATCGTGCGTTATGTCGGCAGCAGGCTGTTTGAAAATCTTGTTGAACTCAATATGGTAGAGGATTCGTTGGGTGATCGTTTGTTCGCAAATACTAAGACCGTTGAGGATTTCTATCTTCAGGTGAGTATGCTTGCAGGCGACAAGATGAAAGAAAAAGAAAACACGCTGATTTTTATTGATGAGATTCAGGCATACCCCCATTTGCTTACACTTTTGAAATTTTTGTCGCAGGATGGAAGATTCACTTATGTTGCCAGCGGTTCGCTTCTGGGTGTAACATTATCTCAGACAACCTCTATCCCCATGGGCAGCATACGCAAGGTCAGAATGTTTCCGCTTGATTTTGAAGAGTTTTTATACGCAAACGGAATGAATGAAACGGCTGTTTCTGCGTTGAGAAAAAAGTTTAAAAAGTTTGAATCTCTCGATGAACCTATGCATAACAAGATGATGGATTTGTTTCGGAAATATCTTCTCGTCGGCGGATTGCCTGACGCAGTGAACACATATCTTTCGGATAAAAATATACAGTCTGTCAGAGAGGTACAAAACGAGATACATGATTATTATTCTGCGGATGCCTCAAAATATGATGCACAGCGGAAACTGAAGATACGGCGTATATACGACCTTATCCCGTCAAATATGGAAAACAAAAAAAAGCGTGTTGTCGCACAGAAAATCGAAAATAAAAAAGGAAAAATCTTCAGCGATTATGAGGATGAGTTTGAATACCTCATAAGCGCGGGGATCGCCCTCAATGTTCAGGCTATATCAAATCCGGTTTTTCCGCTTATAGAATCCGCGGGAAAAAACCTACTGAAATTGTATCTCAACGATGTAGGTATCCTTACAGGCATACTTTACGGCAACAATATCCGCGCCGTGTTGGATGATGAAAAAAGCATAAATCTCGGATCGGTTTATGAAAGCGCGGTTGCAAGCGAACTGATTGCGCACGGATATAAACTTTTTTATTATGATAATCGCAGCAAGGGCGAGGTGGATTATCTGATAGATGATTACGAAAGTCTTTCCGTTGTTCCAATCGAGGTGAAATCGGGAAAGGATTATACTGTCCACAGCGCACTTAATAACCTTGTTACAAATGAGGATTACCATATCAAAAAGGCTTTTGTTGTTTCAAACGAAAGAACTGTTAAAACCAAAGGTAAAATAACCTATATTCCGATTTATTATATTATGTTTTTCAGTAATTCTTTAAACTAATATATTAATTATGCTGTTTATGAAAAGTATAGGAGTGTAAAATGGCTGATAAAGATATATCATTAAAAAATGAAAATCAGGGTGAGATCGTGATTTACCAGGCCGATGACGGCGACACAAAAATCGATGTTCGATTTGTAGACGAAACGGTTTGGCTTACGCAAGCGCAGTTATGTGATTTGTATCAGACAAGCAAATCAAATATAAGCGAGCATATTAAAAATATTTTTGATGAGGGCGAGCTTGATGAAAAATCAGTTGTTCGGAAATTCCGAACAACTGCCGCAGACGGAAAAAATTATAATGTATTATATTACAATCTCGATATGATCATTTCTCTCGGCTATCGAGTAAAATCAATCACGGCCACAAAATTCCGCCGCTGGTCGACCGAGCGTTTAAAGGAATATATGATAAAAGGTTTTACAATGGATGACGAACGCCTGAAAAATCTGGGCGGCGGCAACTATTGGAAAGAACTTTTAGACCGTATCAGGGATATCCGTTCCTCTGAAAAGGTGATGTACCGTCAGGTACTTGATCTTTACGCAACAAGCGTTGACTATGACCCGAACAGCAGTGAGTCGATCGCATTTTTCAAAATGGTGCAGAACAAGTTACATTATGCCGCACACGGGCATACTGCTGCCGAGGTCATATACGAGCGTGCGGATGCAGACAAGCCTTTTATGGGGCTTACAAATTTTTCAGGAGATTTCCCGACGGCAAAGGATATAGGTATTGCTAAAAATTATCTCACGGAGGACGAGCTCAAAGTGCTCAATAATATCGTTTCCGGATATTTCGATTTTGCCGAAATTCAGGCAATGCGCCGCAATCCGATGTATATGCGTGATTATGTTGAACACCTTGACGGTCTGTTGAAAGCAACAGGAGAGAATGTACTTGAGGATGCCGGAACAGTAAGTCATACACAGGCGCTTGAAAAAGCCAAGGCGGAGTATCAAAAATATCAAATTCAAAATCTTTCGCCCGTTGAGGAGGCATATCTGCAAAATATAAAGCAGATCGAAAAAACTGCCAAAAAGAAAACAGAAAGTGATTCATTCTAAGCAGAGTAAAAGCCGGAGACATGGTTGCCTCCGGCTTGATTTTGGGGTTATGTATCGGTATTTTACTGTTTTTGATGTGTTTGAACTCCAACATTTCCATTTTTAGTGTTTCCAAATTCGGCTTGAAATCGGCGTTCCAGAATTTTTTGAATGTAATTGCACACCAACCTCTGAAGCGGCTTCCATCTTGAATCTGTTAAGAGCTTCTTTAGCCTCAGGTACGACATTCTTCATTATCTACACACCTCTTTTGCATTTTAATTGCGTTTGCAAAAGTATTGTTTGAAGATATGCCGATAATATCATTGAAAAATTTTTACAATTGAAAAATCTATTTTTTTAAAATTTCAGCGTTGATATTAAACTGAAAATGCTGTCAAAATAGTACTATAATGCTATTTGTGATTTTTTGCTCAATCCTCTGCGCGGATAAGATTGCTTATATAAGGACGTTTGCCGGAAAGGACTTCATCGTAAAAATTCTGTTTCCAGTCGATATAGGAAACGCTGTTCTCCAATTCGCGGATTTGGTCGCGCAACGCCTGCTGTTTTTTTTCGAGCAGCCTTTTTCTTTGGGGAATCGTGGATTCGCCCTGAAGGCACAGATCAAGATATTCTTTCATCTCCTGAATACTCATTCCGCACTTTTTCAGGCAAACAAGGTCTTTTATCCATTTTACATCATGCTCGTCAAACACTCTGCGGTTGTTTTCGTCCCTCTTGACATTTGGAACAAGTCCCTCATTGCAATAGAATTTAAGCGCCTGGTATGTCATATTCGTCTCCCGGCAGGTTTGCATCATCGTATACATAAATCTTTCTCCCCGTTAACAAAAAATTTATAAATGTTTTTATAAAAAGCTATTGACCGATAGCTACAACCGCATATTATAATCGGTTGTATAAAGCGGTTGTTTCTATCGGATTATAGCATGTAACCCTCTATTACGCAAGAGCGCGATCCGAAAAAGAATCACGCGCTGAAACTATTTTTCAAGCCATTCCATATTTGATTTACGAATTAAAACCTGAACGGAGGAAGAAACATGAAAGAATTTACTTATTCGTATCCGACAAGAGTGTATTTCGGCGAAGGAACCGCTGCAAAGTCACTTGAAAAAGAGCTTGTGCATATCGGCGGAACCGTTATGTTTGCCTATGGGGGAGGTTCAATAAAGAAAAGCGGGATTTACAGCGAGCTTAAAAACATGCTGGAAAGAGCTGGTAAGAAAGTGATCGATTTTTCCGGTATCATGCCGAATCCGACTGATGCAAAAGTGCAGGAGGGCGTGGCTCTCGCCAAGGAAAATCATGTTGATTTTATTCTTGCGGCAGGCGGCGGAAGTGTAATAGACTGCTGTAAAGTGATTTCCGCGCAGGCAGTTCTTGAAGAAGATATATGGGATATGGAGTATATTTCCGGCAGATTTCCTCAAAAGGGGATACCGATGGGAGCAATTGTAACTGCTTCAGGCACGGGTGCGGAAATGAATTCCGGCGCCGTAATCACATATGAGGAAAAAATGTGGAAAGGTCCGATCGTGGGTATGGGAGCTTCCTTTGCGATCCTTGATCCTGTATATACCGCTACCGTTCCGCCGATGCAGGTCCTCTCCGGCGCTTATGACACGCTCAGCCACGCTATGGAAACCTATTTCGGCCATTCGGATGCTGACAATGTTTCGGACGACGTGGCGCTTGCAATCATGAAAAATACAGTGGTTAATATGCGGCGTTTGATCAGTGACATCCATGACCTGCAGGCTCGGGGAAATCTGATGTGGGATTCCGCTATGGCTGAAAATGGTATTCTTAAGGTCGGCAAACTTACGGATTTTCAGGCGCATCAGATCGAGCACCAGTTGGGAGCATATACAGACTGCAATCATGGGCAGGGACTGGCTGTGATCCAACCGATCTATTACCGTCATATTATGAATGACGCAGAGGAAAAATTCACCCGCTTTGCAACGGAGGTCTTCAATAAAAACAGCGCTGAGGAGGGGATTCGGGCTTTGTCTGAATTTACAGCCGAATGCGGTCTTCCATCAAAGCTTACTCAATTGAGCTCAAGGGTGAAAATCACTCCCGAAATACTGCGCAAAGTCGCGGACACCTGTAACATTATAAAGTGTAATCCCAGAGAACTGAGTCGTGACGAGGTATATGATATTTTGATGGAATGCCTGTGATTAATGAAAAAGACCGCTTCGAAAGATGAAGCGGTCTCCGGTTATCGATAAAGTCGGCGAAGCTATTTTTTTATCAGGCAGTGCAAATATTCCGTTGTGGTATCCGCCTTGATGTTTCTATTTGTATCGGTATCGGCTTTAAATCTGCGGTATGTTTTCTCAAATATCTGATATTCGCCGTATTTTTCCATCGCCTGCCTGATCACATCAAAAGGCATAAGCCCCTCGTTGTTATAGCTTAAAAAAATGTATTTAAAATCAGCGTTTTTCAGCACATGATCAAAAGCTGAAACAACTGTTTTTGACGAACAGAATTCACTTTTTTGCGCCTGGTAGTCTCTAAGCCCTGTTTTGCCGCGGAGTTCCGGGCAGTCATATCTCGCAACGGTTTCCAGCACATGATAGTTGGTGCAGTACTGGCGGGTGTTATAAGGCGGGTCAAGATAGAGTATATCGCCCTTTATTTTTAATATAACATCACTTATGTTTTCGTTGTAAACCTTACATTCTTTACTGCCGTCTATTACGGGGAGAAGCTCCAGCCGGAACGCTTTATCGGCGGAGCTTTTTATTTTTTTTAGAAATGCGCCGTAGACGGATGCGGTATTCGCATATTTGTCAATTGAATTTATAAGGCTTGCAAGCAGATAAAAATATTGTGAAGAGTCGATCTCGCCTTTGTTTTTCAGATGCTCAAGTTCAGTTCTTACAGCGTCGCACTTCATTCCGTTTGCATCCGTGAAATACTGTCTGCCGCTCCCTGAGCCGGCGCAATAGTTGTTGTAAATGAATCCCTTTATGCCGTCCAGTCGGTTAAGCCTGTCTGCTATATCCTCGGCGTTTATGGGGGGCACATTTTCTATCAGGTGCTTATTTAAAACATAGCTGTAATACTGAATATCGTTTGATATGATTTTGCAGCCTTTTTCCTTAAAGGTCTTCCCCACAATTCCCGTGCCGGCGAACAGATCTGCAAAGACCTTGTCTGTGACAGGTCCCGTAACGGAGGATATCGTTTCGGTAAGAAAGTCAATAAGGGAATATTTTGATCCTATATAGTTCATATACTCTCCTCGCCGCAGTATTACAGAACTGCATATACAGCCGGCGTCAATTGTATAATATCATTGTTCTGTTTTCGGTTTTATAATTCAATATAATAAAGATAAATAGTTTCGTAACCGCCGTTTTTAGCTCTGAATCCGCCCGGAATCCTGCCGAGGCAGATAAAGCCGAGCCGTTCATACAGATGGCGCGCATGGATGTTTGACTGCACAACGGCGTTGAACTGAAGGATTTTAAATCCGGCGTTTTTGGCTCTGTCAAGGCAGTCAAGCACAAGTTTTTCGCCGATATGAAGTCCGCGGTATTGTGATGAAACGGCAAAGCTTGCGTTTGCGATATGTCCGCATCTGCCGATGTTATTGGGGTGAAGTATGTAAAGCCCGAGCAGCTCTTTGCTATTCTTCTCCTGAGCTACTGCGGTCTCCGTTTGGGAAGAAAAAAATGCACGCGCGCTTTCTTTATCTAGCAGTTCAGTCTGAGGGAATGTGTTGCCTTCTGCAACGACTTCATTCCATATACGCACCATCTGGGGCAGATCGGTCTCTTTATATTTGCGCACGATGATATTCTGAACTTCCATAGTATTCCCCTCTGAAAAACCCGGCTGACAACAGCCGGGCGTTTTTTACATTTTTGAGCCTTTCGTTCCTTTTGCACCGCCGAAAGATGCAGAGGAAAGAATATTGGTATCAAACGAATAAGTAATCTCCTCATTATTGCGCTGCCTTTTTAGGGCAAGTGTAATAAGCCTGTCGAGCAGCTCGGAATATTTAACGCCTTTAGGCTCCCACAGGTAGAACGCAAGCGAACCGGGAATCGTGTTGAATTCGTTTATCCAAAACGCACCTGTTTGAGCGTCCATAAGAAAATCGATTCTTACAACGCCGTTGCAGTCAAGATATTTAAACGCGTCAACAGCTATGTTCTTGATCTCCTCGGCAGTTTCGTCGGGGATGTCAGCCGGAATCTTTCTTTTCAGGCTGCTCATGCCCTTGCTGCCGCCTGTCTTTTTGCCGCCGTCCATATATTTGTCTTTATAGGAAAGTATTTTATCCGCGGATATAGGCTCCTCAAGCTCGGATGCCTCGGCGTCGGTATAATCGCCGACCACGGAACAGTTGATCTCCTTAAGATGAACCACGGCAGGCTCAATCAATATTTTATCGGAAAACTGAAACGCGAGTTCAAGTGCGTCCTCAAGCTCCGCAGTGTTTTCCGCTTTGCTGATACCTACGCTTGATCCGAGATTTACAGGCTTGACGATTATCGGATAACCGAATTTATCTTCCACGGCGGAGATGACCTTTTCCTCGTTTTTATAATCCTGCAAGGTGAAGCGTATACCGTCCAGCACAGGGAAACCTGCCTCTTTTAGCATGATTTTCATCGTGAACTTATCCATACACACGGCGCTGGCGAGCACATCGCAGCCGACGAACGGCAGATTGAGCGTTTTTAAAAAGCCCTGCAATGCGCCGTCCTCCACATTCGTGCCGTGCACGATCGGAAAAGCAACATCTATGCAGGCAATAGGCTTTGTCTTTGAAAATCGCTTTTGCTGCTGCGGCACAAGATATGTTTTGCTGCCGTCTGTTACGATATTTATCTTTGTGCTTTTATCAAGAAGAGCGGGAATATTTTTATATTCTTCTATCTTATCCAGACTCTCTCCCCAGTAAAGCTCGTTTTTCTTCGTGATATAAACAGGATAAACAGCATATTTATCCCTGTTTATGCTCTGCATTGCCTGCACGGCAGAGATAACGGAAACCTCGTGCTCAACGCTTTTTCCGCCGAAAAGCACCGCAACGTTAATCTTCATCTTTTTCCTCCACAATCAATAATTATCCGGCAGATCATTTTCAATAAGAATGATCTTCTGCTCTCCCGGGGCGGCTGACGCTTTATTGAACGCTTCAACAAAGCTGTCGCTCACTGTGATTTTCTTATCGTCATAGCCGGCTTCTGAAAGTCCCTTATAAATCGCTTCGGTCTGTTTTCTGCCCACAAGATAAACAAAATCGCACACTGCCGCGGCAGATCTTCCAAAATCGTAATTGCATTTATCCTGCATCTTTCCAAGCTCGACCATTCCGGGCGTGATAAGGATCTTGGTGCCTTCAAAAAGCGAGAGCGTTTTGAGCGCAGCCTCGCATCCGGCCGGATTTGAATTATAGGCGTCATCAATTATAGCCGTGTTTCCTCTGCGTGTAAGCTGGAGCCTGTGCGGCGGTGAGGAAAGCTTTTTGACATACATTTTAATATCATCCGCCGGCACGCCGAGCTGAACACAGACGGCTATAACGCCCGTTAGATTTGTTACATTGTGTTCGCCGATCAGCGGCGTTTGGAGGTCCTCTATCACTTCGCCGTTGCAGCAAACAGAAAATTTTGTGCCCTTTTGAGAAACGCTTATGTCATAAGCGTAAGTCTCGTTTTCGTTATTCAAACCATAGGTGTGATAATCTGTATCCGCTTTTTTGCGGAGATTGCTTTGGATATTTTCATTGTCGCCGTTTAAAAACATTTTGCTTTTATCCGAAACGGCATCATAAAGTTCAAATTTTGTTTTAATGATATTGTCAATGGATTTAAAAGTCTCCAAATGCTGTTCGCCGATCGAGGTTATAATGCCGTATTCGGGAAAGACAATATCGCATATCTCTTTTATATCTCCAACATGGCGCGCGCCCATTTCACAAACGAACACCTCATGCGTGGGGCGCAGCTGCTCCCTGATGGTCTTTACAACGCCCATCGGGGTGTTATAGCTTTCGGGCGTCATAAGCACATTGTATTTTGCTTTAAGCACTGTTGAAAGGTAATATTTAACGCTTGTTTTGCCGTAGCTACCTGTTATGCCGATTACTTTTAAATCGGGGCAGGCCTTGAGCATCTTTTTTGCGTCATTGATATAGTATTGCCTGATTGCTTTCTCTATGGGAGAATTGACGATATTTCCTATAACGGGAAGGAGAGGAGCGAGTGAAAGCAATATACCCATTCCGAGCAGACCAAAGCGCTCCCCGCCGGCAAAAAACGCAGCGGCAAACGCTGCAAGCCAGATAACACAGTCCGTTACGAGCATGCGCTTTACGCGCGCGGTGTAAACAAGCGGCTTTTTTGCGTTTTTCATCGGCCTGTTAACAAGTGCCGATATGAGCGCGAAAACGTAAAACACAATATAGAGCCAGACGGCATTTGTAAACGTAGCCGCAATGGAAATGACGAGCAGGATAATATTTATTATATAATGCCTGAAATTGCCGCCCATCCATTTAAGCTGAACGGCTGTTTTATAAGAATTGAGTTGAAACATATGCGTTGTGCGGATGACCGTTAAAACGCTTGAAACTGCCGCCAGAAGCAGGCAGATTATATTTAATGCCAGATACATTTTACTCTCCTATTTTAAGGAATGACTTCAGGATATTCTGAAACACATACGGCTGATCAAGGAATGAATAATGCCCTGCGTTTTCTATTTTGCAAAGCCCCACATCCGCGCCTGAGGAGGATATTTCCCGCTCAAAGATTTCCGCGTCGGAAATCGGGGTAGCTGTGTCGTTTACGCCCCAGATAAGCAGTGTTGTGCATTTTATGTTTTTTAAATACTGCGTCAAATCTTCGTTTACCGTTTTGACGAGTACGCCGCGCATAAGCGGCGTGGCGTTTGCGTAATCCGCTGAGGAAAACTTTTTGCGCAGAGCCTCAAGCGCCTGAGGGAAAAGCTTCCTGACAGGGTAGAGGCTGAGAAAGAATTTGCCTATTTTGTAAATACGAGTTCTGAAAGTCTGCTTTTTGCCGCGTTGGGGCATGATTCCGGCGGCGTCTGTAAAAATAATTTTATTTATATTAAAAGGCAGATCTTCTGTTGACGCCATTTTGATGATCACTCTGCCGCCGAAAGAATGGCCGAACAGCATTACATCTTTGACCCCGAAAGAAGAGATGAATTTCACGGTGAAATCTGCGTAATCGGAAACGCTCCACACCTCGGGCGGTTCGGGCGTGCCGCCGAAACCGGGAAAATCAAGAGTGACAACGGTGAATTTCTGCGCAAGCA
>ERZ779894.425-NODE-425-length-49190-cov-5.644998_pt1 | contig 49190 bp, 40 predicted proteins | sample MGYA00511587_ERZ779894 | MGnify/ENA primary metagenome ERZ779894 (study PRJEB29588, sample SAMEA2160490) | human gut metagenome | biome: human gut; feature: human-associated habitat; material: faeces | place: Denmark | collected 2008/2010 ... | reverse complement strand
CGCAAATATATCACCTCTCTTCAAATATTTTAGTATATATACTAATAATATCACAGCAAGTGCAAAAAGACAATATAAAAAGAGCCTGACGATTAATCGTCAAGCTCCATTTTTACTTTACTTTTGAAAACAATTCCTGTTACAAATACAATTGTGATTCTACAGATGCAGAACTCTCTCCTTGATCTCCTGCGTTCTTCCCTGATTCCAGAACTGTGTTCCGATATATCCGCAGGTACGTCTTGCAACATTCAGTGTATCCTGGTTGCGGTTTCCGCAATGCGGACACTCCCATACGAGCTTTCCTTCCTCATCTGTTATGATCTGAATCTCTCCGTCATATCCACATTCCTGACAGTAATCACTCTTTGTATTGAGTTCCGCATACATAATGTTGTCATAAATGAAACGGATGACCTGAAGTACGGCTGCAATGTTGTCTTTCATGTCCGGAACTTCTACATAGCTGATTGCTCCACCGGAAGAAAGTGCCTGGAACTGAGATTCAAACTTCAGTTTCGAGAATGCATCAATCTCTTCTCTGACAAATACATGATAGCTGTTTGTAATATAACTCTTATCTGTAATTCCAGGAACAATGCCAAATCTCTTCTGCAGACATTTTGCAAACTTATAGGTTGTACTTTCAATCGGTGAACCATAGATACTGAAAGCAACGTTCGTCTCCTCTTTCCACTGGTTACATGCATCGTTCATGTGCTTCATAACATCCAGTGCAAATGGTGTAGCATCCGGATCTGTATGGGATTTTCCTGTCATATATTTCACACACTCGTAAAGTCCTGCATATCCAAGAGAAATCGTTGAATATCCTCCATAGAGAAGTTTATCAATCGGTTCTCCCTTCTTCAGGCGGGCAAGTGCTCCGAACTGCCACAGAATCGGTGCTGCGTCAGACAGTGTTCCTTTCAGACGGTTATGTCTGCACATCAATGCGCGATAGCAAAGTTCCAGTCTGTCATCAAAGATTTTCCAGAACTTATCCATATCTCCACCGGAAGAAAGTGCAACATCAACAAGGTTAATCGTAACAACTCCCTGATTGAAACGTCCGTAGAACTTGTAGTTTCCGTTCTCGTCTTTCCATGGGCTTAAGCAGCTTCTGCATCCCATAACCGGGAAACAATTTCCTTCTTTAAGCTCTTTCATCTTTTTCTCGGAAATGTAATCCGGAACAAGACGCTTTGCAGTACACTTTGCTGCAAGTTCTGTCAGATAATAATATTCGCTTCCTTCTTCGATATTATCTTCTTCCAGAACATAGATCAGTTTCGGGAATGCCGGTGTCACCCATACTCCGGCTTCATTCTTAACTCCCTGATAACGCTGACGAAGTGTCTCTTCGATAATCATCGCCAGGTCTTTCTTCTCTCTCTCGTTCTTTGCCTCGTTCAGATACATGAAAACTGTAAGGAACGGTGCCTGTCCGTTAGTTGTCATCAGTGTGATCACCTGATATTCGATTGTCTGGACACCCTTTGTGATCTCTTTCTTCAGTCTTCTCTCTACGATCTCATTGAGCACATCTTCCGGATATTCCATTCCGACCAGTTCCTGTTCGCTGATCACTTCCTTGCGGATCTTCTCTCTGGAAACATCTACAAACGGTGCCAGATGAGCAAGTGAGATACTCTGTCCGCCATACTGGTTACTTGCAACCTGGGCAATGATCTGAGTTGCGATATTACATGCTGTAGAGAAGCTGTGTGGCTTTTCAATCATTGTACCGCTGATCACGGTTCCGTTCTGAAGCATATCCTCCAGATTCACAAGATCACAGTTGTGCATATGCTGTGCATAATAGTCAGAATCATGGAAGTGGATGATTCCTTCTCTGTCTGCCTCCACAATATCATGTGGGAGAAGCATTCTTGTTGTCAGGTCACGGCTGACCTCTCCTGCCATATAATCTCTCTGTACGCTGTTGACTGCCGGGTTCTTGTTCGAGTTCTCCTGCTTTACATCCTCGTTGTTGTACTCGATCAGTGACAGGATACGATTGTCTGTTGTATTCGCCTTACGTACAAGGGATCTCTTATAACGATATCTTACATACTTACGTGCAAGTTCAAAAGCTCCGGTAGCCATAATCTGATTCTCTACCATATCCTGGATCTCTTCTACGGATACTGCACGATTCAACTTGTTACACTTGAATTCCACATATTCTGCGATATCTTCAATCTGGCTGTCTGTCAGCGTACGCTCCCCATTATCCTTATCCGCTTTCGTCACAGCAACCACGATTTTCTGTATATCAAATGTCTCTTCCGACCCATTTCGCTTGATAATTTTCATTGATCAGTCTCCTCACTTTTTCTTATTCTTGCACGATATCTTGTGTTTTATCCGTTTCTATCGTGCTGTCTGATACTTATTCTAATACAAAATATAGTATAATGCAATCCCCAAAACACAGTATCATGTATTTTCAGAACATCTGCTACATTTTTTGAGTTTTTCATTTAACTGATAATCTTTACTCCATCTGTTATACAAAATCAAAACTGTCTATGAATTATCTGTCTACTCATTCTCCTTTCACACCTGCGGAAAAGGCAGCCAAACAGTCCTTATTCAAGGACTTTGGCTGCCTTTTCTTTCGTTTTATTTCAGGTAATAATTCTATTTATTTTTCGAATTCACAGATAATTCGGTCAATTCTTTTTCTAATAAGATCCGTTATGTTTTGCATGGAAATCTCTTGTCTCTTTGACGATCACTCCGTTCAATGCAAGAAGTGCGATCAGGTTCGGAAATGCCATCAGTGCATTGAAGATATCTGCGATATTCCATACTGCTTTTACTGTCATATATGGTCCAATGAATACTGCAAGGATATACAGGATACGATATCCCATTACAACTCCTTTATTTCTGTTAAACAGGTATTCCACGCATCTCTCGCCGTAATAGTTCCATCCGAGAATTGTTGTGAATGCAAAGAATACAAGACACAGCATCAGGGAGAATGTCGCTACGAACGATGGGAATGGAAGTCCTTTCTGGAAAGCATCCATTGTGATTGCCACACCTTCAAGTTCCGGGTTCAGCCAGGAACCGGCGATCACGATAGAAAGTCCTGTCATTGTACAGATTACAATTGTATCAATAAATGTTCCTGTCATAGACACAAGACCCTGACGGACCGGCTCTTTTGTTCTTGCTGCTGCTGCTGCGATCGGTGCACTACCAAGTCCGGACTCGTTTGAGAAGATTCCTCTTGCAACACCTTTCTGCATTGCTACGAACACGGATCCAACCGCTCCTCCTGCAAGTGCACTTCCTGTAAATGCAGATTTCACGATAGAAGCCAGTGCTGCAGGAACAGCTGTGATATTTGCAATAATGATGATTACTGCAAGTCCTACATAAAGAACTGCCATAAATGGTACGATAACTTCTGATACTTTAGCAATTCTCTGGATTCCTCCAAGAACAACAAGACCTACACACACTGTCAGAATTACTCCTGCGACTACAGTTGCCCAAGAATAATTTCCTCCAAATAGGGAAACTGTATGTGCCATATCCGGGTCGAAGAAATTCTTAACTGCTGATGCAATACTGTTTACCTGTGTAAATGTACCGATTCCGAAGAGACCAACTCCGGCTCCGAAGAATGCAAAAATCTTCGCAAGCCATGTCCACTTCTTACCCATTCCATTTTCAATATAATAGAATGGTCCGCCAAGTACATGCCCGTCTTCGTCGATTGTACGATATTTGATTGCCAGAAGACCTTCTGCGTATTTTGTCGCCATTCCAAAGAATGCCGCGATAACCATCCAGAACAACGCTCCCGGACCACCAAGTGCGATTGCTGTTGCAACACCTGTGATATTACCGGTTCCGATCGTTGCTGACAGAGCTGTACAAAGTGCCCCAAAGCTGGTCACTTCTCCGCTACCGTCTTCTTCATCTTTAAACATGAATTTGAAAGCTTTGCCAAGATGCCTGATCTGTACAAGACCAAGTCTGGCTGTTAGAAAGATACCTGTTGCCATGATGAGGCAGATCAACGGAAGCCCCCACACAGCATTGTCGATTGCAGTGATGATTTTGTCGATTTGTGCAAACATTTCTTTATTCCTCCATCCTTTTGCCTGAGAGACTCGCGGCATGTAACTGCATCCATGACCGCTTACACCTTCGGCGCTCTTTTTAAAGAGACTCTCCTGAGTATTGCTGTCATTCACGTCAGATGTAAATGACAGCAAGTTTTCTCTTTCGTGCTTTAACACGATAAAATTAAGAATAGCACTATGTTATAAGAAATGCAATACGTTTCAAACATTTTTTCAATTAAGATTACTAATATTTATTAATAAACATTAACAATAAGATTATTCTGCCAGCTCTTTTCCTGCTGCCTTAAGTTCTTCAAGTACGTCATCCTCCGGAGCCTCATTTGCGATGATTCCTTCTTCACGGATCAACTGTGCCCCAGCGTTTTTCATGCGGTCTGCCCAGTCTCTCATCCATTCTCCGTCTCCCCATCCATAAGAACCGAAGAGAAGGATCTTCTTCCCTGACACATAAGATTCCAGTTCTTCTACAAATGGTTCCATCTCAGATTCTTCAAGCACCTCTGCCCCCATCGCCGGGCATCCAAGCGCAAATGCAGCTTCTTCTGCCACTGTTTTTGCATCTGCATTTCCTACTTCCAGAAGTTCTGCTTCCTGACCTGCCGCTTTGATTCCTTCGGCAACCGCCTCTGCCATTGCCTGTGTATTACCGGTTCCACTCCAATATACAACTGATATACTCATTTTATAAATTCCTCCACTTTCTTTGATTCAATGCAATTTCACGGATGTTTTTTCCATCCAGATACTCATTCACCGCACAAACCTTTGCACGGTCATATTCATGAAAAATCATTCTCGCTTTTTCAGGATTACTATATACTTTCCAGTATCCTGTCATAATAAAATCTCTGCCTTCTTTTTCAATAAAGCTCTGCACATCTGCCGTCGGATATCCGAGAAAAGCTCCAATCTCATGTGGGAATCCAATTCCTTGTGCAGTACACTCGCAGATACGTTCTGACAGATGTGCCAGCATTTCCTCGATATTGCTTTCCTTATATCCGTATTGTCCGATCAGTTCGCGGAGTTTTGGCTGGTTCATATATTCTTCCAGCTCTTTGGGGCGATAGAAAAGGACAAGGCATTTCCCCTCTGAGCAGGATAATTTATAAAAATTGATCTCCATCCCGGAAAACATTTCTTCCAATTCAGAATATGATTCATTTTCCATTGAAATCAGGCCAGATACTTTAAGCCCTTTTAGAAAAGGCGCACACTGTAATATAACCTGAAACCCAAGCCTCACCTTCCGGTCTTTATTTTTTAGATAGTAGGATAATACTTCCGTCGGCATATCGTTCTCCTTAGCTTTATTTTGAGAATAGTTTTCATTCAAGTATTATGTTAACATAAATGAAAATGATTTTCAATACAGTTTTTGAGAACTTTTCTCATTACCGTGGTGGCATCTTACTGCTCATTTCTTATGGTAATTCCGCATAAAACTTTTTCAAATTTTAACACTTTTTTAGTTGTTACTCACATATCTTTAGTGTATAATGAATTTATAAATATTTGAGAGGTGAGAAAATCTCAAACATTATACACACTTACATAAAGGAGAGATTCGCCATGGTAAATTTAATCACAGGCCCAAGAGGCAGCGGAAAAACACAGCAGATGATCGATCTTGCAAACGAGAAGGTTAAGACTTCTTCCGGTAATGTCGTATTTATTAAAAGGAGCAGCAAAGACACTTATTCTGTAGATTTCAATATCCGTGTCATCAAGATGGCTGATTATCCTGACATCCTTACCTTAGAAGAATTCGTAGGTTTCCTCTATGGTATGGCTGCTGGCAATCACGATATCGAGGCTGTTTTCATTGACAGTATCTTAAAGCAGGCTAATATCACATTAGAAAGTCTTCCGACATTCATCGAGAAATTAAATAAGATTTCCGAAGATGCCAAGATTGACTTCTACCTCAGCGTCAGCGCAGATAAAGCTGAGATTGCAGATGTTGACACACTTGAATGCACAGTTCTGTAAGTATTTACAGCGTAGTGTAACACAGGATTCGCCCTTCTAGGTCTGAACAGTTACAATAATTTTAAGAATTAAAAAAGAAGTACTTCCGTTCTCCGGTTGTACTTCTTTTTTTCGCTTCTTTCTCTTATTCTGTCTGTGCAGAATCCCCTGCCGTATCTTCTGCCTGCTCTTCTTTCGCAGCTTTTGTGCTGATCTGTTCACTCGCTTTTCCATTCAGGGAAAGAACTGTATCCACCTGCTCCCCCTTCTTATACTCAACTGTGACTTCATCTCCGACATTAAACCGGATAATATCAATAAAATCTACAACAGATACATCAAAGATCTCATCCGAACCTTCAAGCATGATATAATAATGAGAATCACCGTCTATAACGCCCTGGGCGATCTTTGTGATCTTAGCTGTCAGTGTATCTACGGATCTTGTATCCTCAGCTTCTGTCTTGATCCCGTTCTTATACATCAGATTAGTGTAAGACTCCTCGCATTCACTGACCGTATCTCCAATTGCAACAATCTGATATTTCTGCACATTTACCATCGCATACTTCTTCACCAGACCGGCATCATCCTTCAATGCAATGAAATAGGTCGGTTCACCGGAAATATTTAAAAGCAGTGGGAATGTTGCCGTATAGTGCAGATTCTGTACCTGCCCTTCTGCAGAAGACATCGCTGAACTCTCTGTTGCTCCTTCAATCTCATAGAACTTTGTCTCCATTGTTCTCTGATTCATCAGAACAAACCCTACATTCGACTGGTCTCCGGTAATCGAGGTAACACCTGTGTATACCCATACATCGTCATCGATTGCAAGATAATTGTATCCGTCAGTTGTATTCAGGCAGTCTTTCTGCCCCAATACACTATTAAAGAAACCATGTTTCAATGTTCCGTGATAATTATAAAGCTCAACTAACAGATCTGCGGAATATACTCTGTCAACCCACTGTGGGACATCCTCAACTGCATAATCCTTCGTTTCTCCTGTGATTGCATTGCAAAGTACAACTCTTCCGATTGTTGTTCCACCGAATAATCCGATATTGTACTTCTTCACCGGGCAGATCCAGTACGGAACCCCGTCTTCATCAATTTCAAAACTCAGATCATTAAAAATATAGGTCGGATAGTTAAATCTCAGATGACGGTAAATATTTCTGTTAAAATGATCACTTGTCGTGTACTTCATCCCTTCACTCAGTTTTACGAGTTCCGTATTCTGTGTTGCCATATCAATCTTGATATAGGCTGGGATTCCTTCTCTCATGTTCGTAAACCATTTGATCACGCTGGCATATTTCAAAGGAGAAACTCTCACCGGCTGATCCTGATAGTTGATCTGGGAATACAGTTCATCTACCTCGAACTGGGATACCATATCTACCATACTTCCCATCTTCCTGTCACCGAGAAGCTCTGCTGAATCCTTATCCAGCAATGGAATCTGATCAAAAGATAATTCTTCGATATCTTTCGTAAATTCTCCATTCTTCACCGTCAAAAGTTCCTGATACTTCTTCGCATTCACAATTGGAGAAGACAAAACTGATCCTGCCACATATGCGATCACAAGCACCGCAAGGATTCCAAGGATCACCTTTAATCCCTTTGACTCTTTCCAGTCGTAACGGTTTAAATTTTTCTTTCTGATAAATACCACAGCTGCCAGAATGACCAACACCACAAGATACATCCAGAATTCTGAGGCATGAATATTGATCGCCGGGAGTGTCACATAGTAATAGATTCCAATCAACAGAATCACTCCTATGACAGCTGTCACTTTCATTTTAAATTTGTTCATCTCACCTCTTCCTTTCTTTCATTTTATATAACTGTTCAGAGCCAACCTCCAAAATGCTACGCATTTTACACCTGTTTTTTGAAATTTTGCTTAGCTCTGAACAGTTACCATTTTATCATATAAAAATAAAATGTGCGAAAAAATCTGTTTCATTCAGATTTTCCGCACATAATTAACAAAAAATCGTCTAGAATCTTCTTCTCCAAAGTTCCGGAGAAAGAAGAAGCAGGTATGGGAAGATCTCTAATCTTCCAATCAGCATATCAAAGCAGAATACCAGCTTGGATACTGCTGAAAATGGTTGGAAATTCATCACAGGTCCTACCTTTGAAATTCCAGGTCCTACATTGCTCATCGTAGTAAGTACTCCACTAAATGTTGTCGCAAAATCAAAATTATCAATAGAGACAAGTAAAATTGATACAATCATAATTATAATGTAACACGTCAGATAGAGATTTACATTCTTCAATGTATCCTGTCCAATCTTTTTACCATTGACTTTAATGATCGTAACTGCATTTGGATGTAACATTTTACGCACTTCTCTGCGGATTGATTTCACGATGATCAATAAACGGCTTACTTTAATACCTCCTCCGGTGGATCCTGCACAGGCTCCCACAAACATAAGTGCCAATAATATTGATTTCGAGAGTTCCGGCCACTGGTCATAATCTGCGGTTGCAAATCCGGTTGTCGTAATGATCGAACCAACCTGGAAAGATGCATAGCGGAATGCATGTGCAACCGTTCCATAAATCTTGAGGATATTTCCTGTGATTATAGCGATTGACACACCTACTATTCCAAGATATGCCCACAGCTCTTCATTTTTCAGAATGGATTTCCAGTCTTTGAGCAATATGAAAAAGTACAAGTTAAAGTTAATTCCAAACAAAATCATAAATACTGTGATCACACCATCAATATATGCACTGTCGTAGAAGCTGACGCTTGCAGCTCTATTAGAAAATCCTCCCGTTCCGGCAGTACTGAATGCATGTAAAAGTGCATCATACAGGTTCATTCCGCCAAAAAGCAGAAAAACCACTTCTGCTGCTGTCAGAACAAAATACATTCCATATAAAAGTCTTGCGGTATGTCTTGCCTTTGGGACAAGCTTATCCGCCTCCGGTCCCGGTACTTCCGCACGCATGAGCGGCATTGCATTCTCATCATCCAAAGATGTGATCATCATAACAAATACAAGTACCCCCATACCACCGATCCAGTGTGTAAAGCTTCGCCAGAAGGAAATTCCCATTGGCAGAGCCTCGATATCTGCCAGGATTGTAGATCCGGTTGTAGTGAAACCGGAAATTGTCTCAAAAAGTGCATCAATATAATATGGAATACTTCCCGAAATCACAAACGGAAGCGCTCCGAATGCGGACCATAAAATCCATGCAAGCCCAACAATAACAAAACCTTCTTTTCCGTAAATCTGCTTTGAAGCCGGAAGCTTCCTTCCGAACACCATATAAATTACGAGCAGGACTGCTGCTACAATCAGAAAAGAAATTACGCTTTTTTCATGATATATCAGGGAAACCAACGCTGGGATCAGAAGAAGTAATCCTTCGACTCCCATCATTTTCCCCAAAATATATACTATCATCTTCTTATTCATCACGCTGCACCTACATTAAAATATCTTTAATATCTTCAATCTGTTTTTCCATCGTGATAATGATCACATTATCTCCTACCTGAATACAATCATCTCCGCTCGGAAGAATGATCTGACGTTTTCTTGCAATACATGCAATCAGATTATTCGGTTTCAACGAGAGATTCTTCAATGGAATTCCTGTATAATTTGTCTCAGCCTTAACAATAAATTCCAGTGCTTCAACTTTGTCATCAACCAATTGATACATTGTCTCAACATTCGCACTTCCCTGAGAGTTTTTACGCGCTCTGACATAACTCATGATTGCGTCTGCTGTAGCTGTTTTAACAGAAACAATACTATCAATTCCAAAGTCTTCTACCATACGTGCGCGTCTGTCTTCATTGACTTTCGTAACAATTTTGTCCACATTCTGACTCTTTGCAAAAAGAGAAAGTATAATGTTCTCTTCATCCATCCCTGTCAGGGCAACAAATGCATCCGCTTCATCAATCCCTTCTTCTACAAGAAGATCGTGATCTGTTGCATCTCCATTAATAATGGTTGCTTTTGGAAGTAATTCGCAAAGTTCTTCACATCTTTGGCGATTCTGTTCTATGATCTTTATCTGCATACCAAGTGTGCTAAGCTGAAGTGCAAGATAGTAACCAACTCTTCCGGCTCCACAAATAATAACTTTTTTGATTTTGTCCTTACGCTTTCCATTTGCTTTAAAAAATGCCTCTAAATCTTTATGAGATGCCGCAATATGCAGACGGTCTCCTGCACGCATCCTGTATTCTCCATCTGGAATGCAAACTTCATCTCCATGTTCCACTGCACAGACAAGCAGACGGATCTGAAACCGGTTATACATTTCCGCAAGGCTTAACCCTGCCAGGCTGCTTCCCTTCGCAACCGGTAATTCAATCAATTCTACACGTCCCTTCACAAAAGTCTCCACCTGACTCGCATCCGGGAAGAGCAGAAGTCTGCTAATCTCATCTGCCACGATAAGTTCCGGGTTTACAGCCATACTAAGATGCAGATCTTCTTTCAGAAGTCCGATCTGACGATAATAAATCGGATTACGCACACGGGCAATCGTATGTCTTGCACCTAATTTTCTGGCGATCAGACAGCTTAACATATTGCATTCATCTGCTGATGTACAAGCAATCACCAGGTCGGCATGCACCACGTCTGCCTGTTTAAGTACTTCTGCGTCTGCGCCATCTCCCGTCACGCAGGCAATATCCAGACGATCCATCGCAAATCTCAACTTATTTTCATTACTGTCAATCATTATAATGTCATATTTCTCGGCGGAAAGTTGCTTGGCAAGCTTGTAACCAACCTTTCCGTCACCGATAATAATAATCCTCATTTTCTTATCCCTCATATTATTATAATAATCTTATAACTGCTCTACACAGTCACTTTATGTCACTGTTCACAGGATTTCATAAACAACAACATACCTGTCTAATGCAGACAGGCAGATGAATTATAGCATCTTTGTTTTGAAAGTACAACCATATTCTCAAACTTGTGATTTTTTTGTGAAATACAATGTTACTGTTTTTTCTAAAACAAGCAATAAGAGCGTGCTACCCACTCCTTTTTATCAGCCGGATAACACACTCTTTGTATTGCCTGAATCTTTAATTATGCTTCTTCTGCTCTTGCAGCAATTTCTTTCTCCTGTACATCAGATGGAGCCTGCTCATATCTTGCAAATGTATATTCGTAAGATCCTCTTCCACCTGTCATGGAGCGAAGTGTTGTGCAATAGCCAAACAGTCCTGTCATTGGAATATCTGCTTCAATAACCTGCTTTCCTCCGGCTACCGGTGTCATGCCAAGCACACGTCCTCTGCGTTTGTTCAGGTCTCCCATGATATCTCCTGTGTAATCATCCGGAACTGTAACTTTCAGGGATGCGATTGGTTCAAGAAGTACCGGAGATGCCTCCAGAAATCCTTTCTTGAATGCCTGGATCGTAGCTGTCTTAAATGCCATCTCCGAAGAGTCTACCGGATGATAGGATCCGTCGTATAAAGTAGCTTTCACACCAACTACCGGATATCCGGCAAGAGGTCCTTTCACTACAGATTCCTGCAAACCTTTCTCTACCGCCGGGAAATAGTTCTTCGGAACTGCTCCTCCAACAACACATTCTTCGAATACAAATGGAGTTTCGAGATCTCCTGATGGTTCGAATTTCATCTTAACATGTCCGTACTGTCCATGTCCGCCGCTCTGTTTCTTATACTTGGAATCAACGTCAGAATTCTTACGGATCGTCTCACGGAATGCAACTTTTGGTGTCTCCAGTGTGATCTCTACTTTATATCTTGCCGCCAGTTTACTTGCTACGATCTCAAGGTGCTGCTCACCCATTCCATAAAGAAGAGACTGTCTGTTCTCACTGTCATTCACAGCTTTCAATGTAACATCTTCTGCTGTCATTCTTGCAAGAGCCTGTGATACCTTATCTTCATCGCCTTTATTCTTTACGCGATACTTCATATATGTATATGGTACAGAATAATCTGTCTTTGCATAAGATACCGGTGTTCCCTTTACAGAAAGAGTATCTCCTGTTCTTGTATTTGTCAGTTTACCGATTGCTCCGATATCACCTGCGAAAAGCTCTTTCACTTCGCTTGGCTTACTTCCGCACATGGTATAAAGTTTACCTGGTTTCTCTTCTGCGTCTGTGTCTGCATTATAAAGTACATCATCTCCTTTAAGTACTCCGGAGCATACCTTTACGAAAGAGTATTTTCCAATAAATGGATCCACCATTGTCTTAAATACATACGCTGATTTTGCTTTTGCGAAATCATAATTTGCTTCAAAAATCTCGTTTGTTCTACGGTTGATTCCTGCACAGGTTCTCTTATCCGGACTCGGGAAGAAACGAACAATATCTGAAAGCAGGTTGGCTACTCCCTGTGCCTGGATATTGGATCCCATCGCAACCGGTACGATATCCCCATCCATTACTTCTGTTCTCATGGCTGCACGGATCTCTTCTATAGAGAATTCCTCACCATTAAAATAGCGCTCCATAAACTCTTCACTTGTCTCTGCTACAGCTTCCATAAGAGAATCTCTCAAAATCTCAAGGTTCGGCATACAGTAATCCGGAATCTCGCACTCTTCTCTCTGTCCAATGCCTGTATATCTTCTTCCGGCATTCTTAATAATATTAATATATCCTACAAGCTTCTCATTCTCACGGATCGGCTGGAAATGTGGTGCGATTTTCTTTCCATATCTCTCTGTCAGATCTGCTACTACCTGACGGAAACTTGCATCATCCACATCCATCTCTGTCACATAGATCATTCTCGGCAGATTATATTTGTCACAAAGCTCCCATGCTTTTTCCGTTCCAACCTGTACTCCTGCCTTACCAGATACTACGATAACCGCTGCATCTGCTGCACTGACTGCCTCTTCTACTTCTCCGACAAAATCAAAATATCCCGGTGTGTCAAGAATATTGATCTTCGCTTTCTCCCACTCGATCGGTACCAGACTTGTGCTGATTGAAAATCCACGTTTCTGCTCCTCTTTATCAAAATCGCTCACCGTATTGGATTCGGAAATCTTTCCCATACGATTCGTTGCACCTGATACGTAGAGCATCGCCTCTGCAAGACTTGTCTTTCCGCTTCCACCATGACCAAGTAATACCACATTTCTGATTTCGTCTGTTCTGTAAACCTTCATACTGCTGCCTCCTTGTTATGTAGCTATTATGCACATCGTTTTTTTGTCGTCGATATACATACCATGGGTATATTGTACTAAATATTCTGATTAATTACAACTATTTTTTACATTTTATACAATTTTAACTTTCTATCATAAAGCTATTCTTTGAAAACACTCCGCTTATATATAGAAGCAATATTACCAATTTACTTTTACAGAGCAAAGTGTTAAAATACGAATATATGTTTCTTACTGATTTAAGATTTCTGAACAGTAAGATATGTTTTGCACAACAACAGAAAGGATTTTACAACTATGAATGCTAAAAAAATTGGATTTATCGGACTTGGACTTATCGGCGGCTCTATTGCGAAGGCAATCCGCCAGTATTATCCGGATTACGACATCATCGCATTCGATAAAAATAAAGAATCCCTTGCACTGGCAATCCAGGAAGGCACTATTCATACTTCCTGTTCATCCATTGACGACAATTTCAGGGGATGTAACTACATTTTCCTCTGCGCACCGGTCACTTACAACGCAGCCTATCTTTCCCAGCTGAAAGATCTCCTGGATGAAAACTGTATTCTCACAGATGTCGGAAGCGTGAAGACATCCATCCACGAAGAGGTAATTCGTCTGGATATGGAAGCAAATTTCATTGGCGGACACCCGATGGCCGGTTCTGAGAAGAGCGGATTTATGAATTCCAAAGCTCATTTGATTGAAAATGCATACTATATCCTGACTCCTTCTGCTAAAGTAGCGGAAGAAAAAGTGGATGCTTACAAAGACTTTGTTTCATCTTTAAAAGCTCTTCCTGTTATTCTGGATTACCACGAGCACGATCATATTACCGGAACGATCAGCCACCTGCCGCATATTATTGCATCCACACTTGTGAATTTTGTACATGATACGGATTCGAAGGAAGGGATGATGAAAGCGTTGGCCGCAGGGGGATTTAAAGATATTACGAGAATTGCTTCTTCCTCCCCGGTCATGTGGCAGCAGATCTGTCTGAAAAACAGTGAGAACATCTCCCAGATCTTAGGTGAATATATTGAAGCTCTTTCACATGCAAAGGATCTTGTGGATGAAGGAAATGAACCTGCCCTGTACGCTCTGTTTGAGAATTCCAAAGATTACAGGAACTCCATGCCGAACGGATCTGCAGGACCGATCAAAAAGCAGTTTGCACTTTATTGTGATATCATCGATGAAACAGGTGGAATTGCTACGATTGCCACAATTCTTGCAAGTAATAATATCAGTATCAAGAACATCGGAATCATCCACAACCGTGAATTTGAGGAAGGAGTTCTTCGTATTGAATTTTATGATGAAGATTCTGCAAACAGAGCTTCTGTACTTTTGCAGAAATACCGCTATGTCATCTATGAAGTCTGATAGCAGAAATGAGGAATAAGATTATGGAATTATGTAATATTACAGGATTAAAAGGAAAAGTTACAATACCGGGAGACAAATCCATCTCCCACCGCTGCATTATGTTCGGCTCGATTGCAAACGGAACGACGCAGATCCACAACTTTCTCTCTGGTGCCGACTGTCTCGCGACTATCCGTTGTTTCAGAGAGCTTGGTATTGAGATTGAAGTTGAGAGCGATTATTCTTCCGTTATCGTACATGGAAAGGGATTGCATGGACTGAGTGCTCCGGAGAAGATCCTTGATGTGGGAAACAGCGGAACAACAACGAGACTGATTTCCGGTATTCTCGCCGGACAGCCGTTTGACTCTAAATTGTCCGGAGATGAATCACTGAACTCCCGCCCAATGAAAAGAATCATTGAACCATTGACACAGATGGGCGCACATATTTCCAGTATTCTCCGCAATGGATGTGCCCCGCTTTATATTACCCCGGCGCAGCTTCATGGAATCCATTATGATTCACCGGTTGCCAGTGCGCAGGTGAAATCCTGCCTGCTGCTCGCCGGTCTTTACGCAGATGGTGAGACCTCTGTCACAGAACCGAGTCTTTCCAGAAACCATACAGAATTAATGCTGAAAGAATTCGGTGCAGATATCCACTCTACTTTTGAGATTGGTTCTTCCAAAGCAACCGCTATCATCCGTCCTTGTGAAGAACTTTACGGACAGGAAATCACAGTTCCGGGAGACATCTCTTCCGCTGCTTATTTCATTGCTGCCGGACTGATCGTCCCTGATTCTGAAATTCTTGTAGAAAATGTAGGAATCAACCCGACACGTGCAGGAATCTTGAGAGTATGTGAAGATATGGGTGGTGATATCACCCTCCTTAACGAACGTACAGAAGGTGGGGAAAGAATTGCAGATGTTCTTGTCCGCACAAGTAGACTGCATGGAACTACAATCGAAGGAGACATCATCCCAACTTTGATCGATGAGATTCCGGTTATTGCAGTTATGACAGCCATGGCAGAAGGTACTACTATAATCAAAGATGCTGCCGAACTGAAAGTCAAGGAAACGGATCGTATTGAGACTGTAACAGATAATCTGAAAGCAATGGGCTGTGATGTAACACCTACTGAAGACGGAATGATCATCAATGGAGGAAGACCTCTTCACGGTGCTTCTATTCATACTTTGTTAGACCACAGAATTGCAATGGCATTCAGTATTGCTGCACTTGTTGCAGAAGGTACTACAAAGATTCTTGACAGTAAATGCGTAGATGTGTCTTACCCAACATTTTATGACACCTTTGAGCAACTGCTGTAAACAAATTGATTTAATTATTTTCTGACTACAAAGAGCTGGACAGAAGTTTTCAACATGCTTCTGTCCAGCTCTTATTTACACGAACAACGAGCCAAAGTCCGTGCTTGCACGAGACCTTGGCGACTGTCGCGATAACTTGAGAAACTCGCAGAGCGTGTTTCTCATAGTTTTTAACAGCCTCTAATTATCATTTTCATTCAATTCAACAAGCATCTCACAAACGCGCTTCCCACTTATCGGATGGCGCTTATACGGAGCGATCTCTCCCAACGGTTCCAGCACGAATTTTCTCTTGTGCATCTCTACATGTGGAATACACAGATCTACTTCTTCAAGAACAAGATCGTCATAAAAAATAATATCCAGATCTAATGTTCTCGGACCCCAGTGAATGATTCGCTCTCTTCCTGCTTCTTTCTCAATCCTATTCAATTCAGCTAAAAGCTCATATGGATAAAGTAGCGTGCGAAGTTTCAGACAGCCGTTCAGGAAATCCGGCTGATCTGTCACTCCGTAGGGAGGTGTCACAAGATATTCAGATACGACCTCAACTTTACTTGTCGGAAGTTCATTCAATGCCTTTACTGCATTATCCAGATACATCTTACTGTCCCCAATGTTAGATCCTAACGCAATGTATGCTGTGTGCCAGCCACGCTCTATCTTCACGCTGACTGTTTTTAACGGAAGTCTTACAGGCGCCCATGGTTTCTTGATCTCTATAGATATTTTTTCTATTCTGTCCCACTCAAGAAGCAACGCTTCAGCCAGTTCTTCCGCTGCACGTTCTAATAACTGATAGGTATTTTTCTGTAAAAATTCAGTAATAAATGCACTAACTTCTCCGTAGTGGATGGACGCTGTCAGATCATCTGTTTTTCCCGCCATCCTAGTATCTGTAAAAAGCACTGCTGAGACAACAAACTTCTGTCCTAACGTATTTTCCTCTGGAAACACACCATGATTTGCAAACACTTCCAGATCTTCAATTCTGATTTCATCGAACTTCTTCTGCATCTGTCCTCTATACCTCATGTTCTCTCATTAATGCTCTTGTCATACGGATTGCTCTCTTATTCTTCTCCACATCATGAACACGGACAAATGCACAACCCTTCTGCACTCCGTAAACTGTTGTAACCATCGTTCCCTCTTCACGTTCTTCTACCGGAAGATCCAGTGTCAGACCGATCACTGATTTTCTTGAAGTTCCAAGAAGTACCGGATATCCAAGTTCTTTCATAATTTCAAGTTTATCAATAATTTCGAGATTCATCTCGTATGTCTTGCCAAATCCAACACCTGGATCAAGAATGATCCTATCATCTGCAATCCCCGCGTCCTTCGCAATCTTCACACATTCTTTCATGTCATCCATAAAGTCTGCAAGGAAATTCTGATAATCTGTATTCTCACGATTATGCATCAGACAACACGCTACTCCTGTTTTTGCTATCAATCCTGCCATCTTAGAATCGTATTTTAATCCCCAGATATCATTCACAAGATCCGCGCCTGCTTCAATTGCCGCTGCTGCAACTGCACTTTTATAAGTATCAATCGATACCGGAATATCAAATTCTTTTTTGAGTTTTCGGATCACCGGAACAACACGCGCAATTTCTTCCTCTTCTGTAATCTGTACATGTCCCGGACGAGTTGATTCTCCACCGACATCAATGATGTCCACACCTTCCTGAATCATCTGCTTCGCATGTTCGATTGCACGATCCAATCCGTCGTATCTTCCTCCGTCAGAAAAGGAATCCGGTGTTACATTCAGAATTCCCATGATATAGGTATTTTTCTTCAGGTCAAATTCTTTTCCGCCAATTCTCATATCTCTATCTCCATATTCTTCTCTTCTTCCGTCCAGTTACACTGTTTCTGTGCCGGGCAGGAATGGCACATACGCGAGCGTTTGTCACTGTCATAAAACAATTCTTCAATCGGTTCCATTCCCTCATGTTTTCTGCGATGACCACGGATGGCCCGAAGAATCTGTTGCTGTTCCTCTTCTGTAAACTGTGCATCTTCAGGTAATGTTGTTAAAATCTCTTTTGCAATCTTTTCACCTGCTACTTCATGTGGAATTGTCCATTTATATTGAAATGATTTTCCAATATCATGAAGTACTGCTGCCGTATAGATCACATCTTTCTCAAACCCAAGGTTCTCTTCCAGATTTTTAATATATGCGATCCTTGCTACATCCAGAAAATGTGGCATCTGATGACAGCAAAAGATACGCTCCTTCTCTAACCGCTTGATTCTTCCATAATAATCCTGATAGATCCAGTGATGGATCACTTCATTTAACCGATACATATTTTCCTGTTTCAAGTCTGTTCACTTCTTTTCCTTTACGTATTCTTTATCTTCCAAGCATACGGAAGAATCTTTCTTCTAATATCGGGTCTGTCTCAAACACACCTCTCCGTGCCAATGTAACTGTCTGACTTCCCGGTTTCTTGATTCCGCGCATTGTCATACACATATGCTCTGCTTCCACCATAACGAGAGCTCCCTTCGGCTGCATATACTCCATCAATGCGTCTGCAATCTGTCCTGTCAGCTGCTCCTGGAGCTGAAGTCTTCTTGCAAATACTTCTACCGTACGCGCCAGCTTACTCAGTCCTACCACCTTACCATCCGGAATATAGGCAATATGGGCTTTTCCATAAAAAGGCAGTAAATGATGCTCACAGGTTGAATAGAATGTAATATCTTTCTCTATCACCATCTCACTGCTTTCTACCGTAAATGTCTTCATAAGATGAACTCCCGCATCTTCTTCCATTCCACCATATATCTCTTCATACATTCTGGCGATCCTGTCAGGTGTATCTATAAGACCTTCGCGGTTCACATCTTCACCGATTCCTTCCAACAAAAGACGGACTGCCTGTTCTACTTTTTCATGATCTATCATTTTATATTTCTCTCCTATATCTCACTGCCGGTTATTCAACACGATCCGCTGAACCTCTCCAAGATAAGACAGGGATCCGCATGCAAGAATCACAGTTTTCTGCGCAATATCCTTGCCTTGGGTCATTGCCTCTTTACTTGCATCCTCAACAGCTGTTTCGATGGTCTGTTCAGCTTTCACTTTCTGGCAATGTTTCTTCACTACTTCTGCCAGCTTTTCTGCCGGAAGCGTCCTCTCCTTATTTGGAAGACTAACAGTATATATACTTTCTGCCAACGGGCAAAGAATAGATGTGATTTTCTCATATTCTTTATCTTTAAAGACTCCCATGATAAAGATTTTCTTATAACCCGAAAAATAGCGTTCTACCGTCACTTTCAGCTTTAATGCTGCGTCTTCATTATGCGCTCCGTCTACGAAAAATAACGGGGACTCTGACAGGCAGGTAAACCGTCCTGTCCATCTCGTCTTTAAAAGCCCCTCTCGCACCTGCGCTTCTGTAATCCGATACCCCAGTCTGTTCAGACAGCGGATAACTTCGAGCGCTGTTGCAAGATTCTCTCTCTGGCACTGGCCTGCAAGCGGACTATGCATCTTTTCATATTCTTTATAAGAAAATGTAATTCCGTGGTAGGAATCTTCAAAAATCATCATCTGTTCCGGCTGCGCTTCTGTGAAAGGACAGCCTTTTTCTTCTGCAGTTTTTTTCAGAATCTCCCGGGCATTTTCTTTCTGCTTCGCAGATACTACTGCACATCCCGGCTTAATGATTCCAGCCTTGTTCTGCGCAATCTCTTCCAACGAATCTCCGATCACACCAAGATGATCCACACTGATCGTTGCAAATGCTGCACACACCGGTGCTCCGATGATGTTCGTCGCATCCAGAATTCCTCCCAGACCGGACTCCAGTACGACCAGATCACATTTTTTCTTCTTAAAATACAGAAAAGCTATTGCCGTTTCTGCTTCAAAGACTGTCGGAGATTCCTCTCCGGCCGCCTCCATCCGGGCAATAGCTTCTTTTACATTCTCTGTCAATTCTGCAAATTCATCTTCCGGAATCCATGTTCCGTCAATCTGAATCCGCTCCAGATAAGAGATTACTGTCGGTGAGACATAGCGCCCGGTTCTGTATCCTGCCTCACTTAATATTGTTGAAGTGTATGCAAGCACAGATCCCTTGCCATTCGTTCCTGCAATGTGTATAAACTTTAAGTCATCCTGTGGATTTCCAAGCTCACGCAACAGACCTCGAATCGTATCTAAGCCAAGTACACTTCCGTATTTCGACATCTCGTCCAAATATACCCTTGCTTCTTTATAGGTCACGTTTTGTTCCCTCTCTATTCTTTTTTCTAATCAAACAGTCTTATAATACCACTATTCTATCTTTCTAACAAGTTCTAACAAAGTTTTTTTGCATCTGTTTTACATCTGATATAATAAAGCATTGCAAATACATGCGGCAATATTGCTTCCACCTTTTCTTCCCCGTGCCACGATCGACGGTGTATCTTCCAGACTTAAGATCAGTTCCTTTGACTGCACGACATTTACAAACCCTACCGGAACTGCAATGATTAATTCCGGATTAATCTTTCCTTCTTTAATCAACTCATAAAGCCGTACCAATGCTGTCGGTGCATTTCCAACTGCAAAGATAGCCTCTCTTCCCAGTGCAGCTGCCTTATCCATACTTGCCACCGCTCTTGTTGTGCCATTCTTTTTCGCCATCTCTGCCACATCTTCATCCGACATAAAACAAAGCACTTCACTGTCATACTCTGCCAGACGTTTCTTATTAATTCCTGCTTTTCCCATCTGTGTATCTGTGATAATCGGCACACCTCTGCGGATAGCATCCTTTGCTTTCTCCACAACACCTTCTGTAAAAACAAGACTGTCCGCATACTCAAAATCAGCGCTTGTGTGAATACAGCGTTTCACGATCAGTTCTGTCTCCGGACAGAGAATCTTTCCCATCTCTTTTAATTCTTCTGTTATAATCTCAAAACTTCTCTTCTCTATTTCAGAAGGAAGTACCTGTTCTATCTCTGAAAGCATCCCTAATTTCCTTTCACTTTATTCTCTGCGGAATCCCACACACAATTCGTTCCACACAATCCGCCTGTTCTGCAAGTTCCGTCATGACACGCCCGTGAAATTCCCTGTATTCTCTTTCAAAATCATCGATAGGTACAAGACCGTATCCTATCTCGTCACTAATTAATAATTGAAGGCTTCTATTGTTCTCAAGTATCGTCAGTAATGCTTCCTTTGTTCTTCCTTCCAAAAGCCAGCGTCTTGTAAATGAATGGAATTTATTGATTGCCACACAATTTCTGATTTCATCCAGCGAACAATTAATCCCATCTGTCAGCCCAAGTTCTGGATAAATTTTCGTTGCATATTCCGTTTTGCCTTGAAATGCACCACCTATAATTATGTGAACTCTATTTTCTTTCTGACACATCACAGACTCTGCTGATTTGTTACTGTCCACGCCCGGTTTTTCTGTTCTATTGACCATCGTATCCGTTTCCTTTTTCTGCTGTGCAATTCCATAAATAACTTCTGTCACCTGATCTGCCATCGCTGCAATTTCACAGTTGATCCTGCCAAGAATCCTTTTGTATTCTTTCATCTCCGGCGAATCCGGAACCGATTCGGAAAACACTTCATTTGTCACGATCACCAGATTCGAACACTGTTGATTCAATTCTCGGATCCCTTCCAGAATGGCTTGATCTGCATGACATCCTGCACCGGATTCCATATACATTTCATTTGCCACGAGATTCGACATACATTCGAGAAGCACATCTGAGCCTTGTAATGATCCCTCTTCCAAATGTAGCTTAAGTCCTGTATACCACTCTAATGTCTCAAACCCTTTTCCTTTACGAAGCATCCGATGTCTCTCAATCTTCTTTTCTGTCTCTTCCCCATAAGGATACATGGTTGCAATATAAAAGAGAGGCTTCGGATCCTGCCTGTTCCATTCACAGATCCGGCTTTCCGCATAAGCTGATTTTCCGCTTCCGCTGCCTCCTGTTACTAACTCAAGCATTCTCCTTCACCTCTCCCTGAATTTATCAATTCAACCTGATTATAAACAAAGTATAGCATATAACAAACTTGCTGTGGGATTAAATTTCTTATAGTTCTATCACATCCAGATCATCCGGCACAAACAGATTTCCGTCATAATAAGCTTTGCCTTCTTCCAGATACAACTCCTGTCTGTGTTCAATATTCTTATCTTCTGTATGATACAGAATCAGATTCTCCACATTCAGGTCTGCTGCCATCTCACATGCATCTTTTACTGTGGAGTGATGCTTCTCATATGGCTTGAACTCATCCGCCTGTCCGTAGAGACAGAATGCCTCATGCAAGAGCCATGTACTGTTCTCAGCATACTTCTGCTCTAATTCATTGTACGGCTCATCTCCGCAACAGGTCAGTTTCTCATCCTCATCTAACCGCATACAAAATCCAAACTGTTTTGCCTTTGTAGAATGAATATCGAAAAATGTTACTTTCTTTCCAATAATCTCACGTTCTTCTCCATCTTCTACTACGACCATGTGAAGACGATCATCTATATATTTCATCTCCTTCGCCGAAAGAACTTCACCTGCCATCTCTTTCAGAATACGGATTACTTCTTCGTGTCCGTAAATTGTAGCTTCTCCTTCGTATTTTCCTCTATTCATATTCTGAAGAATCATACGCATCATCCAGATAATTCCAAGAAGATGGTCGATATGCTTGTGTGTCACAAAAATATCTCTCATATCCATCCAGTTAAGTCCTGCTGCTTTTAACTGATGAAGAATCGTATTTCCGCCACCACCGTCTACCATAAAATGACGGTCGTCATCACTGATCACAAAGCATGTGTTATAACACTCCGTAACGGTTGCATTTCCTGTTCCAAGTATTGTAAGCTTCACTTTTTTCTCCTTTTTGTCTGACCTGACAGTTATTTTCCAAATCTAAATTCTTCATAATCTTCCGGCAGGAATCTATGGTAAATGATATGGCATCCTTCATCTTTAAAGCAATACCGGTAAGTATCCTCCGGATCATTTTCAAAGCAGATCATATAATCAAATTCATCGCTGTGCATCTCTTCGATCGTAATCTGATCCGAATGCTGACGGAACAGTTCAAAGATATCTTGCATCTTGCAGCCATGATGAGAGATCAACCCAATCAGGTCTTTGATGAATTCATTCTCTTTCATATTATTGTGTACATATTCTGCACCTTCCTCCGGAATATGAAAACAGAACCGCTCCCCCTTATTTGTCACTTCAACACTTCCAAGCTTCCCTTCTTCATACTCAGAAAACCGGCTCAATTTTTCCTGCATTCCTGTCTCATCCACATCTAACTGAAAGAAATGATTCAGAGAACTCAGCGGATAATACAGACGAATCTTCTCATTACGGTAGCCCAGCTTCGCCTGTTCTTCCTTTATTACATCTATAATATTTTTCTCAAGTCTTGCAAAATCCATGATTTTATAATCCTTTTCATCTGAAATATATTTGGCTTCAAACAGTTTCTATTCTTTTTCTTCCGGTCTTTTATTATAGAAGAACATCCATGCCGCCATTGTGAGAATGATCACATATCCAAGCACACTGTACTTGTCCGGAACCTGTCCGAAAAGAAAATATCCGAGAATCGTAGAGAAAATAATCTGAGAATAATCATAGATTGATATCTCTTTCGCAGGTGCATGATAATATGCTGCGGTAATTCCAAATTGTCCTCCTGCTGCCGCAAGTCCGGCACCAAACAGTGCCAGAATCTGCGCTCCTGTCATTGGATGGAAATTAAATAACAGATACGGAAGTGTCACGATGCAGGAAAACCCTGAGAAAAACAGAACAACAGAGCTTCCTTTCTGACCTCTCTGACCAAGAATCCTTACCATTGCATACGCAATACCGGCACCGATTCCCCCACATAGACCGATCACTGACGGAAAGAGTTCCATATTTGTAAAGGTTGGCTTAATGATAAACAGGCTTCCGATAAATGCAACAAAAATTGCAATTGCCTGCGCCGGTTTTAATTTCTCTTTCAACAGAAGAAACGAAAATAAAATAACAAAAAACGGAGACATTTTGTTCAGCATAGATGCATCTGAAAGTACCAGATGATCTACTGCATAAAAATTACAAAGGATTCCCAGCGTGCCAAATGTTGCACGCAAAACCATATAACCTAAGTTTCCCTTCTTGATTTCAAATCCGTCACCACTTCGCACAATCATTATAAGTGCAACAAAGAATGCAACCAGATTTCGGAAAAAGCTTTTCTGTATGGACGGCACATCCCCCGCAAGCCTGACACAGGCACCCATTAACGCAAATGAAAATGCCGACAATATAATAAAGCAAATTCCTTTATTTCTGGAACTCATAATTTCTAACCCCTTTTCTCTTATTACAAAACTACAATTTCAAACAAATTCCATCTCCTATTAGTATAATTTTCGTCTTACAAACTGTCAATCCAAAATATTGTAACTGTTCAGAGCCAAGCAAAATTTCAAAAAAAGGTATAAAATACTTGCATTTTTTAAACTGTTTTTGAAATTTTATTTGGCGGATACGCCAACCTCCAAAATGCGTAGTATTTTGGAGGTTAGCTCTGAACAGTTACAAATTATTTACAGAACAATATCATCCATCTTCTCAAATCCATTCATGGAATAAGATTCTATCATATTTCCGCTTACAAGATAGAATACGTCACCAATATACAGTCCTCTGCTGCCTTCATATCCGCTCAGCTGTCTGCTCATGACTTCTTTGAATCCTTCTGCCTCATCATACGTATACAACTGATAAGTCACTCCATCATGATAGGTAACAAACCCGAACAGATTCTTCTGAACATCTACAAATACACCTTTATAATTGTATCCTACATCTGTGCCATAGCTTTCTTCAATTGTATACTTATTTTCCTCTGTTACATTGGATGGATCTGTAACATTAAACATCGAAAGTTTCACACCTTCTGTTGTAAATCCATCTTCACTTACATCCATCCCTATGCCAAGCAGTTTTCCGTCTCCATATGGATGCAGATATTCGGAAAATCCAGGAATCTTAAGCTCTCCAAGAATCTTCGGATTCTCCGGGTCTGAAAGGTCTACCGAGAACAATGGATCCACCTGACGGTAAGTAACGAAATATCCTGTATCTCCCATAAATCTTGCGGAATAGATTGTTTCATCCTTTGCCAGATTGTGAATGGAGCCAATGATCTCCAGTTTGTCATTCAGTACATAAAGTGAATTTGTACCAGGTACCGCATCCTTTACATTTTCTGCCACAGCCTTCTCCGTCACCTTACTTGCATCTGATTTATCCGTTGTTCCGTTCTTATCAGCCGTCTCATCTGCGGTCTCATTCAATGGCATAATATCATCATTCGAATAAATTTCATCAATTGTTGTAACTAATCTAAGGTTTCCTTCATACTCATCAATGCTGAAAGAATCGTTCAGCATTCCTTTGATCTTCGTCTGAGCAACACCAACAAGCTTTCCATCTGTATAAGAAATCTTGCGGATCAATGTTCTGCTCACATCTGAATCTTCATAATAATTACTTGTAATATAAATATTATTTTCGCTTACATAACACACATCCGAATAACCAAAAACAGCCTTACTGTCTGTTTTTTCTGATGGATTATCTAATGAAAATGCTGTAATGATCGTATATTCATTTCCTTCTGCTTCCTGTGGCATATAAATATTTTCTGCTTCAATAGATTTTCCCTGCACTTCCGGAATATACCACAGATCTCTTGCTGTAACATTGTCTTCGTAAGGATGGAACTGACTAAGCACATAGACATATCCATCAACAATCCTGGATGTATTATATCCTCCGCTCTGTTCCATGTTACCGATCTCTTTCGGATTTGACGGGTCACTGATGTCATATACCTGGACATACGTATTGTTCTCATAATATCCATCATAAGCTTCTGAATCCTCTGAATTTCCGACTTGTCTTCCTAACGTACCGAACAGAACTAATTTATCATCCTGTACATAAATGTCTTCTATATAGCGTTCTGCATCCTGTTCGATCGAGGCCAGCTTTTCCATGGACCCATTGTCAATAGCTGTGATTGTCACAACACTCCGACACAGTGTATAAATGTTTTTTCCATCGGTTTTGACAATATCGGCTTCCCCCACGCCGTTCTCACGGAGATTCGTATCTGAATAAGCTCCGGTATCACTAACATTACTACTTTCTGCTGATGCTGCGTCTGATGAAGATGCACTTTCATACATTCCAATGGCCATACTGTTGTTGTCCCGTGCCATCTGCTTATTGTACTCTTTGATACATTTTTCAATTTCTTTATAATCTTTCGCTGTTATAAGTGTCTGGGTTGTCTCTTTCTGATCTGCTGCTGATGCGATAGTCGCTGCATCTAATGTTTTGTTGTTTCCTTTGTTGATCTGCTTGATTCCAACTGTCGCTCCAACTATCACACAGACACATGCCGCCGCTGCGATCGGAACGATACGTTTCCAGTTCTTTTTGTTCTTTTTCGTTTTTGATCCCTGCTGCTTTTCTTCCTGTCTTGCCTGAAGCATTTTCTGAATTGCCTCCGGCTCCAGTGAGTCCGGAAGGATCACATCATCTGCCATCTGTCTCAAATCTTGTTCTAAACGCTTTTCATTCTCAATCTTCTTATTGTTCTTTTCTCTATTTTCTTCCATCTTTTCCGCCTCCTTCTTCTATTTTTTTCAACTCCAGCTCTTATAGATCATCCTGCTTCCAACATCTTACGCATCTTCCCAAGTGCCCTGCTTTTCTTTGATCGAACCGTTGCTGCATTCATCTCAAGCATCTGCGCAATTTCCTCACTTCCATATCCAGCGAATACAGAATACGAAAGGATCATACGCTCTTCTTCCTCAAGCCTTGCGAATGCCTCCTTCACATCAAAATGTTGCTCATAGTCCGGTTCGTGTCCAGCCTCTGGTGTCTCTTCCTCTGACACATGATTTCCACGCTTTCCCAACATTTTTCTGCATTGATTTCCTAAAATTGTAAAGATCCAGCTTTTAAAACTACTCTCATTCTTGAGCTTCGCAATATTTTCAAATGCAGATATAACGGTCTCACTTACCGCGTCTTCTGCATCTTCTGTATGCTTCATCATATATAATGCGAATTTATACATTTCCTTGCAAACGCCGGCATATAACAGGGAAAATGCTTTCGTATCTCCATTCTTGGCCTTGCGAACCAATTCCTCTTTGAATTGTATTTCCCTTGAATTTTCTTTATCCTTCATTCGTTCCCTCCTCTCGAATCATCTTTTTCATTTGAAGATTCTTATAACCATTTTTGTGAATCACCTGTATTGGTTCATGAAGTCTATGAATAGTTTCACATTATCTTTATTATAGGTTATATACACTAGAGTCTACAAATAAAAAAACTGTTGCAGATGAAAACTAAGAATTTCTTAATAAAAAGACAGCGAGATACAGGTCTTTTCCATATCTCGCTGTCTTTGGATGATTATTCACTCCTAAAGTGTTAACATATTTTTACTTCATCAATAAGGCTTTTCCTATTAATTCTGCACACTTTTTCAGTTCTGCTTCTGTATGGCTGGACATAAGCGCGACTCTAAGCCTTGCTGCTCCTTTAGAAACAGTTGGATAACGTATCGCTGATATAAAATATCCATTCTCATGAAGATAGTTGGAAACTGTCAGTGCATTTTCCTCATCACCAATAATAACAGGAATTATGGCAGTTTCAGATTTTACATTGATACCATATTTCCCGAGTTGTCTACAAAAATATTTTACATTGTACTGCAATTTTGTTACTCTTGAGATTTCCTTTTCAAGAACTTCGATTCCAGCCAGATTCGCAGCCATGGTTACTGGCGAAAGTGAAGTAGAAAATATGAATCCTCTTGCCACATTTCTCAGATAGTTTATCAGTCTTGTCTCTCCGGCCACATAACCACCTTCGCCACCTATCGACTTACTAAATGTTCCCATTAAAATATCTACCTGTCTTTTTTCCTGCCAGTATTCCCGGATTCCATGACCGGTTTTGCCGATCACTCCTGTGGAATGTGCTTCATCTACCATGGAAAACAATTGATTCTCTTCACAGATATCAAGAAATTCCGGAAGCTTTAATATATCTCCATCCATAGAAAAAACTGCATCACTGACAACAATGCCTGTCTCACATGGATTCTCTTGTATTTTTTTTCGCAGATCATCCATATCATTATGAGCATATGTTACAATTTTGGCTTTTGAAAGACGGCATCCATCAATAATACTTGCATGATTTAATTCATCACTAAAAACAGTATCTCCTTTTTTCACCATTGCGGATATTGTTGCTACATTTGCAACATATCCTGTGTTAAACACGATCGCTGCTTCTGTTTCCTTGTAGGAAGCAATCTTATTCTCCAGTGCATTATGTATCACTGTATTTCCGGTTGTAAGTCTGGAGCCACCGGAGCCAAATCCATACATAGCTGTCGATTCTACGACTGCTGATTTTATGGAAGGATGACTGGCAATATCCAGGTAGTTATTGGATGCCATTAATACATAATCTTTTCCATCTATAGTTACATGTGAACTCTGTGCTGATTCTATTGTCTTCATTGTGCGAAAAAGATGGTTTTCTTTTAAAGATACCAGTGCTTTATCAATTTTATCCCACTTCTGTGGTCTTTTCATATCTGATTTTTTGCAAATCTTTTTGGGTACATTTCTGACGATTACATGCTGATTCTGAAGAAAATCAATTGCTTTTTGTTCTTCTGCATCTGTTCCTCGAAACAGAAATATTCTTCCTCCTTTTTCGCTCCCCATTCTCTTCATCTTCGTGATTCTTCTATAACCGATTTCTTTTGAGCTCACATAACCGGTCACGTACTCGGGATCATCTGAAATACATATCTCACCAATAATACCAGGACAATTTGCCACTTTTGTCGCAAGTACAATTGCTTCTTCATAATGATTCTTCTCGTTTCCGATTCTGTCCCCTTTCATTCTCTCCTGATCCATATTGGTAGCACGAATCCCACGTTTTTTATCCGGTTCTAAACGAATGAGCCTGTCAACATCAAGAAGCATAGCTCCTCTCATGGCATAAGTTTCATCTAAGAATTGCATGACATCTTGCGGATTGTCTATTCCAGTTTCTTTTAAATATTTTTTTATCTCTTCCTGCCCTTTTTCCCATGTTTCGACCTCAATTGTCTCTACTGAAAGTGCATCAAGATAAATAATGTTCTCCTTGCAGACTTTATTTATCTTCAAGTTCAACGCATCTGCTTCACCCTTGGAATGATGCATTCCTCTCTCTATCAGCGCATTGGCAAATATATCAACATCCGGTGCCTCAACGATTTTCTCTGCTCCGGATATGTGTACATCCGTACCGTTTTCCTTTTTGCTTGCACGCATCTTAATACTGTACAATTCCTCCGCACTCATAGATTAAATTCCTTTCTGTTCAGTGAACCAGTCTTTCATGACATCAACAATCTGCCTGATCTCATTATCCTGTATGATATACGGAAACATGGCATACATAATATCGAGAAATGGTCTTGAAAATACTCCTCGTTGATATGCATACTCCTGAAATCCGATAAGACATGATGGGTCATGTACCTGGAAACAAAGACAACCACCCATATATCTGATTTCTTTGATAAGCGGATGAGTGAATCCGGAGACCAGATTTCTAACCATATCCTCTATATGCTTGATTTTTTCCATATAATTTTCACGCTCAAATATTTCTATAGATTTTAATGCTGCACTGCATGCGACCGGATTTCCCATAAATGTAGGACCATGCATAAGTGCATCTGTATCCTTATCAGAATAGAATCCATTATATATTTTATGATTTGCTACTGTCACTGCATGTCCTATATACCCGGCAGTCAATGCTTTTCCAAGCACGATAATATCCGGAAGTACAAGATCAGACACAAAACGATTTCCAGTACGTCCGAAACCAGTTGCAACTTCATCAAATATAAAAACAACATCATATTCATTGCAAAGTTCTCTTGCCCTTCTCAGGAAATCAATACTATACATTTTCATCCCGCCGGCTCCCTGAAGAAGTGGCTCTACAATAAATGCATAAAATTCATTTCCGTGTGTCCGAAATACTTTTTCCAATGCATCCATTTCCGTTGGAATGTGAATTACATCCTTCTTATCATCTTCTGATAATATAAAATGATAATCCTCATCATCTCCGGCCTTCATACACATAAATGTATCTCCATGATACGAGCTGGTAAGCGAAAGGAGTTTTTTTCTTCCGCTGCCACGATTAATATTAAATTGCAATGCCATTTTCAAGGCAACCTCTACAGCAACCGAACCCGAATCTGAAAAAAAACAGTAATCAAGATCTCCCGGGAGAAAATCTTTTAGTTTTTCTGATAATTTCAAGACTGGTTCATGAGTAAGCCCACCCAGCATGACATGACTGAATTGATCAATCTGATTCTTCATTGCTTCGTTAATTTCTTTATTTTTATAGCCATGTATCATACACCACCAGGAAGATACGGAATCTATCATTTTATTATCCTGCGTATACAAATAAACTCCTTCTGCATCTACAATTTTATATGGTGTCTTCATTTTCTTCATCTGTACATATGGATACCAGATCATAAGTTTATCTCCTAAAATTATTCTTATTTTTGCTTTCCTCATTCCGTTATATTGTTATCTGTATAATGAAATTAATTCTGCTATATCAATATTCAAGTCCACGTCTCCCATGGAAACTTTCGCCAGAGTTGGAAGCCCCGTCATATATTCGCACATGCGTATATTATCTTCATGCATGATATTATCCGCTATATAATGATTAAAAATCATTCCTTTTATATTCATATTTCTGTTTTTCATATATTCATAAGTTAGTACAACACTATTGATTGTTCCAAGTCCTGCATCTGCAACCAGAATGCAGTCAAGTTCCATCTCATCTATTACATCTGTCAACCCAATACGTGCCTCATCAAAACAGATCGGACATAAAATACCGCCACTTCCCTCAACTGTTATATAGTCGTATTTCTCTTTTACTTTTCTATAATTATCCAAAACAACTGCCATCTCAACATGATTTCCTTCCAGACGTGAAGCCAGATGCGGAGAATAAGCATGCTCATAGACATACGGGCACATTTCCTCTACTGACTGGGAGATTCCTGATACATTCTTAACCCACAAAGCGTCACCAGGAATCAGCGTTCCATCTTCCTCTCTTTCATTTCCACTCATAGCAGCTTTAAAATAGCCTGGAGTCATCCCGTTCTCTTTTATCTTTTTTATAATCAATCCTGTAACGTATGTTTTACCAACATCCGTACCTGTACCGGTTACAAATATCCCTTTTCCCATTGCATTCTCCTTTTTTCTTGCATACTTTAGGCAAAGTATATACTTACTCGCAACTAATTGTCAACCTTTTTTATTTAATGGTTGACAATTAGTTGCTTATTGTATACAATAGCTTTGCTTTTAATCTCTCTCAATGGGAAATGGCAGAAATATTTTAAACAAAAGGATGGGAAAACTATGAATACTATAGAAGAATCAAAAGAAAGAATTTTATCCAATCATTTTTTTAGCGTCAAAAATCTGACTATGGACGGCATGTGGGTTGTTCTGCTGTTCATCTCGGGCTTATTTAAAATCCCATCACCCATTCCAGGAACTGAATTTCAATTATCAGCCCCATTAGCCATAAGCATCGGAAGAATCAGAGGATTTCTACATTATCTTACCATCGGCATCATTGCCAGCATTATTGGGATGATATTAGGTCTTCAGACTATATACAATGTCATTATCGCAATGGTGTACCGTATTGTAGCCGGTCTTATCTTAACAGTATTAAAAAAAGACCCACTGGTCCTCATTATTGCTGGTCCTGCCGGAACGTTTGCAGCCAGACTGGTATTGGCAACAATCTTGGGTGTTGCCTGGCAGCCTTTAGTAGTAAGCGCAGCTCCTGGAATGATCTTTACTACAATAACTGCCCCTGTTCTGACTTCAATTCTAAAAAGAGTCCTTAAGACAATTTCCTAAAACACCAACTCAGGAGCATCTATTTTAACAGCGAGATACAGGTCTTTCCCATATCTCGCTGTCTTTAGACGCTTCTTTGCTTTAGCCTGATCCTCATAGTTCCAGCAAATCTTCATTCTTGCATCCAAGCGCCCTGCTCAATCGCAACACATCAATTGCTCTGGTCTGATTGATATCTCTCTGTCTTTGCTCAAAGAGTTGTATCTGCCGCACAGATACTCCTGACAGTTCTGCCAGTTCTCGCTGTGATAGTCCCGCCAAATCACGAATTCGTTTCAGATTTGTCTCCGGATAATGTTGGTTCCATAATTCATCCAACCGCTCCACGAAATGTGCCAAATCCATCTCGTGGTATACTTCATACATATTTCGAATTTCCGTCATTGATACCGCCCTGTAGATGCGTGAAAATGTTCTTCCTCGATACCACTGATAATAGGCCAATGCCCAGCCACTCCAATATTCTGGTGATTTATCCAAATACATCTCATCTGGGTACTCTTCCATTACTAACCCAGAATCCAGAATCACTTCTTTGACTAACTCACACCCTGTTTTTCCGGCTACATAAGTAGGATTTCCAATTTCAAATTGCCGTGACACATTTGAAACCAGAAACATTTCAAAAAATTTATCAATATCCATATCATATGTGTTCACCGCGAAATCCAACATATCTCCCAATATTCGTTGGGCTGACGTAAGATAATCATCTGAATAAGCGTGTATCACCATTTTCCATACCCTCCCTCATGATGTCCAGCATGAATAACTCATGAATATCTGCACTTTCTTTTTTACGTCTTCTATATTCTCGTCTTGCTTCACGCTCGCGCTCCGCTTTCTTGATATAATATATTTCCGCATCTACATTTTCATAATTCTGAAAATAAATCGACTCAAAAGCTTTCGGACTTTTTAATACAATCTGCTCGCCCAATTTACCTAACCGCATCGCCTCAGATAATTTTTCCAACGAAATTACTCCCGAAACAAAATCCTGGGCAAACGAAAAGTATGAATCATCTGCACGATATCCTACAACAATATCATATGGAGTAATATCTATCAGGAAATGCTCTTTTATGTATTTTTTTGCCTCTTCTGCAATACTTCCATTCTGCCAGTACGTTCTATTATCTGAAAGAATAGCAAGCCAATTCAATATGTGGTATTTTGAATCATTCAGATTCAATACTTTTAATCCTTCCATGTCCAATTCATAAATATTCACATATCCATTTTTTTGCTTTGCACATGCCCACTCTCTTGCTAATTCTATATTTTCTGTACAATAAAAACCTCTTCCGTAATCATTGTGTCTGGCACCCTTCCCGAACTCTGGTTTTTCAATTAAGAATTCTGATCCATGATATAATATTTTTTTCATACCAGCTCCTCCTTATGTATTAAGTATATCGCTACAGCGATATACTTGCAAGAGATTTTGAGTCAGTGTACTCCTTACAGGAAACTCGCAAAAATATTTATGATATCGTTTTTTCAGGAGATAATGCTTTTACATCTGTCCGGTTTATTTTGTGTGTAACGCACAAAGTGAATTGACTTTTTTTGTACGCAAGAATAAAATAAAAGCGTTGATTTTGCATTTTATTGACTGTATTCTGACCGGATGCTATGATTTGTGCGTAAAGAACAAATAGCAACATAACAATAATGATGTTATTTCAAATCATTACTGTTAATAAGAAAAGAGGAATACGGTATGAAGGGTTCAAAATTATTTAAGAATGTAAGGCTAAAAGGTCAAAAAGAACTTGTTTCTATATTAGTTGAAGATGGAATTTTCAAAAAAATCGCAGCAGATATACCACAGGAAAAAACTGTGGGATGTGAAGAAGTAGATTTAAATGGACAACTGGTGGTTCCACCATATGTAGATCCACATTTGCATCTTGATTATGTATTTACAGCAAGCCTTGGTGAGGAAAACGGATCAGGAACTCTTTTTGAAGGAATCCAGCGCTGGAGTGAATCAAAAGGAAATATGACTGTTGAACAGATGAAGGAGCGCATTTACAGTGGAATTAAAAAAGAGATGCTGTATGGTGTTCAGGCTATCCGAACACATATTGATGTGACAGATCCGACATTTACAGGTCTTAAGGCGGCACTTGAAGTAAGAGATGAAGTAAAAGATCTCCTTGATCTGCAGATTGTTGCATTTCCTCAGGAAGGAATGTACGCATACAAGGACGGTGACAAACTTGTGGAGGAAGGACTTAAGATGGGGGCTGACTGTGTTGGTGCGATACCTCATTTTGAGCTAGCTCGAGAGTTCGGTGAAAAATCGATCCACAAGACAATCGAACTGGCCGTCAAATATAATAAGCTTATTGATGTACATTGTGATGAGACAGACGATACGCAGAGCCGCTTTTTGGAGCTGTTGAATGCATTGGCACTTATGGAAGGTATAGGCACAAGAACTACAGCCAGCCACACATGTTCCTTTGGTTCAGCGGATAATAGTTATGCATTCAGAATGATGAAGCTTTTCAAAAAATCAGGCATCAATTTCATCTCATGTCCTACTGAGAATGTATATCTTGAAGGACGTCAGGATACCTATCCGAAGAGACGAGGAATCACAAGAGTAAAAGAACTTTACGACAACGGAATCAATGTATGTTTTGCACAGGATTCCATGTCTGATCCATGGTATCCGCTTGGGAATGGAGACATGATGATGATTCTCGATCATGGAATCCATCTGGCACAAATGATGTCACCTGAAGAGATTACGAATGTTCTCGATCTTGTGACAACGAACGGAGCTGTGACCATGAATATTACAGATCACTACGGAATCGAGGAAAATAAACCTGCAAACTTTATCGTGCTTGATGCAAAATCAGAATTTGAAGCAATATGTGAAAGAGCAGGAATCACTGCTTCTGTCAGACACGGTGAATTTTTGTTTAAAAAAATTCCTGCAAAGGTAACAGAAGCTATTGACCTGCTGAAATAAAAGGTGAAAAAACAATGTTTCAGTGCAAGGATCTTCTATCACTTACGACAATGTCGCAGGCAGATGTAATAGCCGGATCAGGTGGCATGGAAAAGGGCATACGCTGGTCTTATAAGGCAGAGAATATTAATTTTGAGAAATGGGTACGTGGAAACGAACTTTTAATAATAAGTGCTCCGGTAACACAGAGAAAAAATTTTGATCTGTATCAAACAATAAAAAAAGCAATTGAACTTAACATGTCGTGTGCTCTTTTATTGATGGGCGAGAATTATGTGACACAGATTGATGAAAAGGTAATAGATTTAGCAGAAAATAATGATTTTCCGATTTTCACCATGCCTTGGAATGTACCACTTTTAGACTTTTTCGAGGAACTTGGACACGCTATATCATATCTGGATGACAGAAAAGATATAGAGGACAGTCTGCTTGCAGAGATTATTTTTGGAAACTGTATCAATACATCCAGTATCGAGCAGAAATGCAGGCAAATGGGAAATGATCTGGGAATGTTAGAACAGGTTTTCGTGTTACATTTATGTAAAAAAAGTTCGGAAGAGACATACAGTGACTTGAATCAAGGGATTACGAATGACAAAATAAGAAACTTTGCACAGACTCTAAAAGAATATTTTGCTGAATGTGATTATCCTGCAATCATTTCCTGCTATGGCGACAGAATCATAGGTTTTATGAAAAACTGTACAGATGATCGCAGGAAGATAATAAAAATTTTTGAACAGTTTGGTGAGTTTTTGCAAAATGACCTGAACGGAATTGAATACACTCTCAACATAGGTGAAAAATGTGAAAGCATATCCAAATTACAAAAGAGCTTTCATGAGACATCTAAAACAAACTCCGTATTGGAGCATATTAACAGGAAAAATGAAATCATCTTCTATGATGAGATGGGATTTTACCGTATGCTGATGTCGTATGAAAATACTGCGCCAATGCAGCGATTTGCGGATGAAGTGCTTGATCCTATCATACAGTACGAGAAGAAAGCTCATACACAGTTAATGGAGACGATGCGGGCCTATTTCGAGTGTGACTGCAATCTGCAGAGGACAGCTGATAAGCTGTTTTCGCATAAGAACACTGTAAAGTACAGATTACAGAGAGTAGAACAGCTTACAGGAAAGAGTTTTGCGAACAGATTCCAGAGTCAGGAGCTATACAATGCACTGATGATATATTATTTTCTTGAGTGAAGAGATCTTCCGTGGAGAGTCTCTTTCAATAAATGATACATGGAGCTTGGATAAGCAAATATCCATTTGGTATTTCGTCTTATAAATATGCCGTACGGCGAAATCGTTTGTTTTGAATAAATAAGCCGTATTGTTTTTTCAATTTCTGCTGTAGGTTTTCCGCGTTCCACATCAGAAATAAAAGTGATCGAAAGGCCTGTGAATTCAGACAAATATGCTTGTGTATAATTTAATTCTTTTCTTCTTTCTCGGATTGCTTAACCTAATGATTTTGAATCTGTAGTTTTCATAATCCTTCCCCTTGACTGCGTTCTCGCTCTATCTTCCCTCAAGAACCTCTTTCGCTGTCTTTGCATCAAACAGCCAGCGCATCCCGTCTAGTATAAACTAAATGTTTAAATATATACGTAAAAGCCCTAAGATTAGAATATGTACTGGATAAAAGAAATAGTTTAACCATTTATATTGTTTGCCTCTTTCACCGTTATAGGTTAGAGTCATGCCAAAACCTATAAATGAGTAAAGTTCTTTTATAATTGATATATATCCCAGGCCAGCACCAAGGAGAGGTTTATCATAGAATATATAAAAGAGATAGGCAACGACTATTGCGTGATAATCATAATCAAGACTTAGCTCTATAGATAGAAACCCAAAAAATGCTACAATCAGGATTGATAAAGCATACCAAAGATATTTATTGCTGATTTTATCTTTAAGAATGTCAATAATCCAAATTGTAATAAGGCATAGCGCTAAGGTAAACATTATATTGTTCCAATATGGAGAGAAACATGTTTTTGATGTAAACAAATCAAAAGGCACTTCTGATATTACACCAAAAATTAAAAGCATAATCAGATATTTCATTCTGTTGCTAGTTTTGAAAAATCCCTCTACAAGAAAAAAAACAAACAGAGGGAATGCAATTCTGCCCAAAATAGAAAATAGATTGGACAAATATAATAGAAAACCTTGTCCATTTAAATAAGGTGTTATTAAAGCGTTATTAACATGATCTATTAGCATAGATGCAAATGCCAAATACTTTAGTTGTGATCCATTGAAGATCTGGAGCTTCTTTAATTTTGTCTGGTTGAACCTTGTATCCATAATATCCCCCTCTAATAATTAAATGTTACTTTATACTATGTGCAAATCGTCACTGTCGCAAGTAGCTAAAAACTCATATATGCGCATCTCTTTTTCAATCTTCCCCTGCTCCATCAGCTTCTTATAGCTCTCTGCCATTACCAAAAATCTATTCATTTTCACGCTGTCTTTCTCGGCACTCAATGCCTTTTGCATCTAGATAAGTTCGTTCTGTATCTGGGCTATCTACACCAACAGAGCTTTGTTCTCGTCAGATAACCGTTCAGATATTCAATACTGACACGCTCTCCCGTGCGGTAGGCTCTGGCTTGCGTACCGTACTTGTCATTGATACTGCCAATCATTCTGAACCCTTGATTTATGGACTGATACTGTCTCGTTCTTTCCACATACGTTCTGGTCCTATGTCAAGATTTAGTACAAGTTAAAATGAGGTTTTCCTCATCTTAACTTACTAAGGTTAATTCGTCCCGCTGGAACTTATAATACAGTTCTTCGTATTCATTCGGCGACATGTAATCGCAATGACTATGAATTCGCTTTGTATTATAAAATGCTTCCAAATATTCGAATACCAGTCGATATGCATGATCGTAATCACGAATTTTAAAACGATTCAACCATTCGCGCTTAATCAAAGAATGGAACGATTCAATACATGCATTATCCCATGGATAAGCCTTTTTAGAATAGCTACATTGCATATCAGCGGTAACACGTCTGTATTCTTTGGATACATATTGGCTGCCACGGTCTGAATGCAAAATTAAAGGCTCTTCAATGTTGCGTCTTGCTTTTGCTTTATTTATAGTTTCAATCACGCAGGATACTTCCAAACTTTTTGAAAGTGTCCACGCAATGATTTTCCTGGAATATAAATCCATAATGCTGGTCAAATAGACAAATCCGTCTATTGTCCAAATATAGGTAATATCAGAACACCAAACGGCGTTCGGACGTTCTGGATTGAATTGCTCATCAAGGATATTTTGTAATTTACTACTGAAGTCAGAATCTTTTGTGGTGATTGTCCATGGTTTGATCCACTGGGCTTTAATACCCAGTTGTTTCATATATTTACCAACTGTTCGCTCAGAAATGATTTCTCCTGATTCACGTAACTTCCTGGTGATTTTCGGAGCACCATAATTCTGTTTGGATTCATCATAAATATCCTTAATGCGAGCTTTCACAGCTTCACGACGTTTGGCTGTGTTCGAAGGAACACGTTTCATCCACGCATGATAGCCAGAACGGGAAACGCCAAGATATTTCAACATTCCGGAGACAGAAGCCTGGCGTCGAGCCTTGTGGGCGTTTTCTGCCTTCTCAGCAACTTCGAGATAAATGGCTTCTGTCATTTTCCCAGAATGTTGATGGCTTTTTTTAATATATCAAGTGCATCTTGTGCATCCCGTAATTCGCGTTTTAACCGTGCGATTTCTTTTGCTTCATCAGAAGCATAATTACCAGAGCCACGGCTTTCAATATCGCCTGTTTCTCGAAGTTCTTTCTGCCAACGAGACAGAGATTGGTGACTGATACCAAGATTTGAAGCACAACCTATCAATCCCAACTCCTTGTGGTCATGGTAATATTGAACCGCATCAATTTTAAATTGTTTATCATAGTGCTTTGCCATAATGAGATCCTCCTTCAGTGCATACATACATCATACCATGAAATACTGTATAAGGAATTCTCATTTTGACTTGTACTATTTATATTCTAGCACCATATGTTGTTTTATGTAAGAAGTTAAGCATTAGCTACTATAAGAGGAAAATGGTATGAGTGTATTAATAAAATGTTTTGAGACACCTAATATGAAATATGTGTATGATCGGTCTTTGGATTCTGTCGCATGTGTAACAAATGATGAATATAAGAGTTTAAAAGAGGTTGAAAAAACAGGAAAATTACCAATAAATAATTCATTGGACAGATTAATAAAAAATGGGTTTTTAAAAGAAACAGTTATTCATGAAATAGAGCATCCTGAAACGCATAATATAAAAACATTATCAGAACATTATTTAAACGAATTAGTTTTGCAAGTGACTAAGCAGTGCAATTTAAGATGTAAGTATTGTGCATATTCAGGAAATTACTATAATCGAGAGCATTCTTCATCACGAATGCGATTTGAGACTGCTAGAAAAGCAATTGATTTCTATCTCAAAAGATCTGATAAATTTGATAAATTAAGTGTGGCATTTTATGGAGGAGAGCCGTTATTAGAATTTGAGTTAATCAAAAAATGTGTGAAGTACATTTTGGAAAATAAAGGAGATAAAAAGGTAACTTTTCCAATGACAACAAATGGAACCTTATTAACACAAGAAGTAATTGAATTTTTGGTTAAGTATGATTTTGAATTGATGATTAGTTTGGATGGAAATAAATATAGTCATGATGCAAATAGACAGTTCAGAAATGGAATAGGAAGCTTCGATGTAATATTATCAAATTTGGAAAAGTTAAGAAAATATGATGAAAATTATTATTATCAAAAAGTAATGTTTAATTGCGTAATTAGTTCAACAACAGATTTGGAAGATACCTATAGGTTTTATTCAAAAAATGTTTTGTTTAAACCCGAAATGGTTCATTTTAACTATGTTAATATGATCGATATAAAAGATGATAATATTGCAAAGTTAACGATGCAGAATATTCGAGTAGATCGTTTGGCATATTTGAAAATGCTTTTGGCGGTTTTGAAAAAAAGTGCTTTTGATGCACAAAGTCTAATGATGAGAGAAAGAATGTCAGATGTAGAATTGTTATATGAACAATTACATAAACATTCTGTTGAAGGAGAAAAAGCACATCATGGTGGGCCATGTATGCCAGGTATAAGGAAACTGTTTGTAGATACAGATGGAAAATTTTATCCTTGCGAAAGAGTTTCAGAAGAAGATCCACAAATGAACATAGGCAGTATTCAAGATGGATTTGATTTAAAAGCAATGGATTTTATGATTAATCATGGAAAAATGATTTCAGATGAATGTTTGAATTGCTGGAATCTTAGAAGATGCTGTTTTTGTCTTGGATCAATTCCTAAAAAAAATAAAATACTTTCTAAAGAAATGTTACTGAAAAGATGTAAGACTTCAAAAGCAGAAACAATGGATTGTTTGGAACGTTTGTGCATTTTGAAAGAATTTGGATATAAAGGTAATGAAAACTTTAATTTATATAGATAGTAGGTGATATATATGGAGAAAGTTGCAATTTTCCCTTTAAATTGTAATACAAAGTCCTTGATAGATAATTTAAAAACAAGTAATAAGTATGAAGTGGTAGCTGTATCAAGTTATTATGAGGATGTAGCAGCACTAAAAAATTTACAAGAAGAGAGTGGTATATATTGTGATACAAACTTTCAAAATTGTATTATAAATGCTGAAATAGTGATCTTTGCACGTAATACTATGGGATATGAATATAATGGTTATGCCGACCGAGTTGAGTGTGCAATTAAAATGAATAAAAAAATATATATAGATGAACAGCTACTTGATAATTTAAAGATTAATAACAAAACAGAAAATATTCAGATAAATCTAGATAATATTAAAGCAGAAGGTGTTCAGGAGAGTAAGAAAAAAGAAATAGATGTTCCTATTATTACAATTATGGGAATGGGAGAAAATTGTGATAAATTTAGTTTACAGGTGAAAATAAAAAAGGAGATAGAACAATGTGGGTATAAAGTGTTAACAATATCGGCGAACATTTTAGGCGAATTTTTAGGAATGGAAACGCTACCCTTATTTTTATATTCTAAGGAAATATCATTTTCTGAAAAAATCAAATTCTTGAATTTATGGATTTATAATAAGTATATGGAAGTAGACCCAGACGTGATTCTTATAGAATGTCCAAGTGGTATTTTAAAGTTTTCTGAATATGAAGATAATTTTTACGGAGAAATTCCAATGATTATTTCTAATGCAGTAGAAGTAGATGTGGGAATTGTTTCATTGTATGCAAATACTAGCAAAAAACATGAGGTATTGAATAGGCTGAAAGTGTTATGTGAACAAAAATATAATACCCAGGTGGACAAATTTGTTATATCTACTAATTATTATCAATTAGATCATGAGTGGAAGAAAATCAGATATTACAAAATTTCAGATAGAAATCAGTTCTTAGAAAACGAGAAATGTTTTAGTAAAGAGTTTTCAATAGTAAATATTGAAGAAGATAGAGCAATAAAAGAAATGGTAAGAAAGATTCTTTGTACTTTTGAAAATAATTTATTCGTTATATAAGTTAAAATAATAAAACACGAATAAGAGTATCGGCGAGGTAATAAGAGTGGAAGAAGTATTAAAACAATTAATTTTAAAATATACGGGAATTAATGTGAAAAATATTGATGAAAATTTATTAGACCTGCCTGTTTATGGAGAAATATGGCTATATATTATTTGTGAGGCAGAAGAAAAATATAATTTTCCACTTCTAAGTGTGATAGAAACAATAGAAAGTAGAGATTTTACGTTAAGAATACTCGTCGAGAAATTGAAAATACAGCAGACGGCATTGAAACTCAAGTAATATACTATTTATTATTTGAAAATAATTTAAGGAAAGGAGGAAAGAAAATGAAACAATTGCAGAAAAGTTTTAAAGCACAAAGGAATACGATTGAAATGTATGCTTGTACGTGTACTTGCACGTGTTTATGCAATTATTGTGCTGCAACCTGGGAAGCACAATCCCAGGCGGACTCTGACAGAGTACATAGAAATATGTTTAAAGGCAAACAAGTAACAGGAAAGTCGTAGTAATAGGACAGTAAGATAGTTTATTGATTAAAGGTTAAGGCTTTTAAATCTGTACTATATATTTTATAGTGCAGATTTGAAAGCCAAAAATATGAGATTTTAATCAAAGAAGGTGAGAGCATGAAATTGAGATATGTGAGTATTATTGTACTATGTCTGGCACTTACTGGGTGTCAGAAAACTCCAGATCAAAGTGCGGTTGTCAGCAAAGCAGGTGGATTAAGTCAGGAAGTGATAGCAGAACCTCTCAAAGAAGGAGAAAAAAATATGCTGGATGTGCCGGAAAACTGGAAGTTTTGTGAATTACGAAGTGATGACAGAGTGACGATTGCTGCCGATTTGGAATTAGGAAAGATGGAAACAGGAAATCTTCCGGTGATAGAAATGAAAAGGCATGAACTTACAGAGGAAGAATTAAAAGAACTGGTTGCATATTTTGCCAGAAAAGAGGAATTGTTTGAACCACATGTGTCTACAAAAGAGTTTTATGAAAAAATTATTGATCGCATGGAAAATCGAAAAGAGGATTATACACAATCCGATCTGATGGGAGATTCAAAGTATCAGAATCTCATAAAAGAGGCTTATGACCTTGCCTCGGAAAATGTGCAGGACAAGCAAGTGATGGATGTGAAATTTCAGATGCAGAAAACAGATCCTGCAATTGATCATATTTTAGAAAACCAATTCGGAATCGAAACGGAAACAAATGAGGAAGAAGACTATTTTGATGCAGATGTGGGTGCAGACGGAAAATCTTTGATTAGTGCAGAAAGATATAACGAAAAACTTGAAAATGAAAGTTCATTTGAATGGAAGCAAAAAGGTTGGTGGATAGACGAAAGTGATATCGAAATTTATCGCAGGATGAATCAAATGGGAGTGTCAGAACCAAACAAGTTAAATGAGATATTATCAGGATATCAGAGAAAACTTGATGAACTAAGTTTTGACGAGAAGGAAGGAAAAGAGAATGCGGATGCGACTTTAGATGATTTGGAAATCCTGAATATGCAATTGTGTGATTCAAAAAAAATCCTTTGGTTTGAGGGTGAAGATGCTTACAGAAGATTTCAGATAGGTCTCAATGACGAAAATTTTGTGCAATGTGATGTCAATGAATGTGAAGAGGGATATCTGTATTCTTATTCATTTATGGTAGAAGGAATTCCGGCAAAACAATCTTTGAGTTTTGTATCTTCACAGGAAACCCCATCTTATATTCCATCATTTTCTCTGGAAACAATCAACATAATTGTTACTGAATCAGGAGTAAAATCATTTACTTGGAACAGTATGACAGATGAGGTGGAAATGATAGCTAAAAATACCAGATTAGTGGATTTTAATAAAATACAGAAACAGATTATCAACCAAATTTATTACAGATACACGATGCGTAATCAGCCTGCCAACGATCAGACAAAAATCAGATTTGATATTGTAGACATGGATTTAAAATACACCTATATTCCGGCTTTTGGCAATCCGAAAAATACATGGCTGATTCCAGCCTGGTTTTTTGTAGTGGATGCAGGTGATTTTGAACCAGAAGCTTTAAGATATACATTGAATGCATTAGACGGAGGAGTAATTCAATAGAAATTTCAAAGTGAGGATTAAATAATTCATAAGTGATTTATAATGAAAATAGCAATAATTGATGATGGAATAAACCAAAATTATTTTGCACAACGAATTTACCAAAAAGTTGATTTTTCCAGTGGAGTATCTCAAAATGGAGAAGACAGCAGACATGGAACAATTTGCGCGCAAATTATCAGACAAATTTGTGGAAAAATTGATATTGTAGATGTGAAAGTGCTGAAAAATGGAACAGCGCATATTCGTCAATTTATTAAGGCTTTAAAATGGTGTGAATGTAATGATATTAAATTAGTTCATTTAAGTATTGGAACAGTGAATTATTTTGATATTAAACCATTAGAAAATCAAATAAAGAAAATGCTGAAGAAGGGAATCATAATAGTTGCAGCTTATCATAATAAAAATATAAAGACTTTTCCTGCATCTTTTCCAGGAGTTTTTGGAGTACGTCAGGATCGGGAGTCAATTTTATCAGATAATGACTTCCTTTTTCAAAACTCTGCTGAATTAAATAAAGAAAATTGTATTGTAGTACATGGAAAAAAATCAGAAGACTATGGTAGCGTAAATAGTTTTGCGGCTCCAGTTATTTCGGGCTACATAGCAAAATATCTTGTTGAATATGCGAATGCGGATTTTTATATGGTTTTGGATCATCTTGTCTCTATTTCTAATAAAGAAAAAAGATATACAGAAGAAATTAGTACGGTTGTAAAGAAAAATAGTGAGTTACTTATACCAGTAATTCAACTTAGAGGTATGGACAATAAAAATATGACTGAATTTGTAAGTATATTTGATAATGAAGGATATTCATTCATTTTATTAGAAGAAGGAATCAGTACAAGTAATTCAATACCATTTGGGTATTTTCGAAAGGATGCAAAAAAAATAGAAGATATTTTGTATACAATAGATATGATTTATAAGCCGGATACTATATTTATTTCATCAAGAAAGAACTTGGTGAGTAATGAAATAGATTTAATTATATCATCCGTGGGAAATTGTTATGAAATTATAACGCATGAAGGGTACTATAGTGTGAGTGATTTAGAAAAAATGTATCAGGCGGTGTACAAAATATTAAATTGATATAATTTGAATAGGAAAATAGGTGAGTAAAATATTGAAAATAGAAATACATAAGTGGATTAAAAGTTACAGAAAACAGTTATGTCAACTTTTAGGATGTATTTTTACAACATCTTTTTGCACATTCCTACAACCTTTAGTAATTCGTAAAATTACAGATGATGGCATGAATAAAGGAAATATGAGTTATATTGTTAGTTTTTCTTTTTGTTTGCTCATGCTTTCCTGTATTCTGCAACTTATCAATTTGTATCAAACAAAAATATTGGTAGGGATTCATAATGATTCAGTTAGATTATTATACGAAAAAGCCTATTTTAAATTAGGAAAGTTAAAAATTTCATATTTTGAAAAAATGAATGGAACTGAAATACTAAATATGATTACTAATGATATCTCTAGCATATCGTTGTTAACAGATAAAATAGCTGCAATTACATTGACATCAGTTTTACAATTTTTTGGAGGAATTATTGGTTTGTTATTTCTAAATTGGCCGATGGCTTTGTGCGTTATTTTGCTAATACCAGCGAAATATTTTTTGATTTCTATTTTATCAAAAGAGAAATGTATCAGTTCAGAAAAATTTATAAATAGCAATAGAGAGTGTGTGGGATGGTTGTCAGATTGCATCGATGGAATATATGAAATGAAGCTATGGAATTTGTTTGGACTTAAAATTGGTGAATTTCGGAAACTTCAAAAAGAAAACATTAGATTGTATACAAAGAATGAATTACTTGATCAATATAAGAATATAAGTATTTGTATAATAGATGCAGTGACAATGTTTGCCTTATATTTATTTAGTGGTTATTTGATCATAAGAGGAAAATTTTCAATAGGTACAGCTTTTGCATTTATTACATATGTAGGATATATATCATCTCCTATCTCATTTTTTGTTGATATTAAATATTTCTTTTCTGAAATAAAACCAGCGCTATATAGATTCTATAATTTTATGTGCGAAGAAGAAGAAATATATAATTTAGAAAAAAAATCAAAGAATGAGGAAGCAACAAATCATCAATCTACAAGTGAACTTGTATTAGCAATAACAGATTTGTCATTCAAATATGATTCGGATGAATGGATTTTAAAAAATGTGAATTTAAAGTTACGGCATGGAGAGAAAATTGCCATTATTGGAGAAAATGGAAGTGGTAAATCGACATTATTAAAATTAATATCAGGATTTTTAGAACCAAATTCGGGAAAAATTGAGATAAATGGAATAGATGTTAAGACACTAGGTGTAGAAAAATTGCGAGAACATATAGCGGTTGTTACTCAAAATCCATATTTATTTAATGGAACAATCAGGGAAAATGTCAATTTAGATGGAAAAGCAAAAGAGAAAAAAGTAATAGAAGCATGTAAAAATAGTGGCGCTATGACATTTATCAGCAAATTGCATGGAAAGCTAGATCAACATATAGGAAAAAAGGGAACTCAACTTTCAGGTGGAGAGAAGCAAAAGGTTGTTGTAGCACGTGCGTTATTAAAAGAGGCTGAAATTCTTTTGTTGGACGAAGCGACTACAGGATATGATAAATTATCAAATGAAATAATGATGAAAAATATATGTGAGAAATTTAAGGATAAAACCATGATATTCATCACGCATAATGAAAAAGAATTAAAAAATATAGATAAAGTATATAAACTTTCGGGTGGCTTGATCAATGAAATTGAAAAGAAAGGATAAAAGCCGATGAGACATGTAGTAGCAGAAGAATTAAAAAATGATATGATCAATTATCGTATGTTTACAGGATGTATATTGATTATTGTGGTTGCATTACTATCAAGGATTGATATGTTTCAAAAATTGATAGAGTTTGGAAATTCGCCTGAAGGTCCGGGATGGTATTCGGCATATCGATATTGTGTGTATGCATATAATACTCTTTTAGTTATCCCTATTGCGGTAACTTTTGCTGCAGGAGAGAGTGCAGAGATGGAGCTTCGCAGCAGATTCTGCCTGTTTAGTTATATTCGTTCTGGTAAAAGAAAGTATCTGATAGCGAAAGCGATGGGACTTATTGTATCAGGTGGTATGATGGTCGTCTTTTCTATGTTTGTATTGTTGGTATTTAGTATTATAGGATTTGCAAAAATTCCAGCATTGGATCCTGAAAATATTAATTTGGCAGAAATACTCCAATGGGTGGCGTGTACTTTCCCGGTAGGATTTTTGAACGGTGCATTTTGGTCTGTGACAGGGGGAACGGCAGCTGTTTTCACCAAAAACAGGTATATGGCTTATACAGTACCTTTTATTCTGTACTATGTTCTGACAGTCTTTCAGGAACGTTATTTTAGAAAATGGTTCTTTTTAAGCCCGAGGTATTGGGCAGATACATCCGTTTATGGAAATATTCCATGTATGTTAATCCTTTTGATCCTTACAATAGCTGTATCATGTTTTTTCCTGTGGACCATGAAAAGGAGGCTGGATTATGCATAATATAAAACAGGCTTTTCAAATAGCAAAACAAAATTTTTGTGGGTGGAGAAAAAATCCAAGGATTTATATGACTTTTATTTTAGCAGCGATTCTTTGTATCATGCTTTCGAATCAGATCATCTCTCATGCAGTAAAATACGAAACGATTCTTCAGATATTTGAACCTTTTATCTGGACTTATGGAGATGCAACTCACGTGATGTTATCTTCTTTGCTGCTTATGCTTTTGTTTGCAGATATGCCTTTTATCAACCAGTCGACACCATACTGGCTGATTCGTACGAAAAGAAGTGTATGGCTGGCAGGGCAGATTATTTATGTGGTATTTACTACGGTAATCTATAACTTGTTTATGTTTGTGGTGCTTGGAATTATGGGAACTCCGTTTTCTTTCTGGGGAAATGTCTGGAGCGAGACAGCTGCGATGCTTGGATATGCTGGAGGAGAAAGCATTACTATTCCTGTATCAATAAAAACAATGGAAATATCAACACCTTATCAGTGTATGTTGTGGGTGTTTCTGCTGATGCTTTTATATACGTTGTTTGTGGCGGTTTTCATGTTGTTTTTAAATATTACATTAGGAAATATGGCAGGAATTCTGGGCGCATTTGCCCTAAATATTTACGGATTGCTTTTGAATCCTTCTGTTTTTCAGAAGTTATTTCATTTTACAGGCAGACTGGAATATAAAGCAAATGTATTGTGTGGTTGGTTATCTCCACTGAATCATGCTACATTCCCGATGCATAATTTTGGATATGATTTTCTTCCGGAACTGGCTGTCAGTATTGTGGGGTTCCTGATTTTGATTATTGTTTTTATTATTCTGTCAGGAATCAAAATGAAAAAATATAATTTTTCATTCATGCAATTGGATGAGTAAGGAGAAAGTATGGAATATGCAATTAGTTTAAAAGAACTTTCCAAATCATTTAAAGAGGAAAAGGTATTAAAAAATATTACACATGATTTTGAAAAAGGAAAGATTCATGGCATTATAGGATTTAATGGTTCAGGAAAAACGGTAATGTTTAAGTGCATTTGTGGATTTTTAAAGCCAACGGGTGGTGTGGTTCTGGTGGATGGAAAGGAAATAGGAAAAGAAATAGATTTTCCGGAATCAGTTGGAATTATCATTGAAAATCCAGGATTTCTTCCAGATCTTAGCGGATTTGAAAATTTAAAAAGACTTGCAGCATTAAATCATCGTATAGGAGATGAAGAAATCAGGGAATGCATAAGAAAGGTAGGATTAGATCCTTTTTCAAAGAAAAAAGTAAAACAGTATTCGTTAGGAATGAGAGAACGTCTAGGAATTGCACAGGCGATTATGGAAAATCCACAGTTGATTATTCTGGACGAGCCGTTTAATGGACTTGATAAACGAGGTGTAGAGGAAGTGTGCCTGTTACTCAGAGAGTTGAGAAAAAAAGGAAAGACAATAATAATGGCAGCCCATAATATGCCGGATATGGATGGATTGTGTGATACTATTTGTGAGATGGATGCAGGTGTGCTGACAAGGATAAAGTAAAAATTTAATTAATTATATTGTTAAGAATGCTTCAAATTATCAATTAAATGATGGAGCGTTGCGGATTAGTATCGTTTCATGGATTATGATTTTATCCAAAGACAGGGAGCAGACATTCGAAGAGAAGAGTATAAGTTGGTATATAGTGGGAAACTTTATACCTTAGATACACTGGATTCCCTGTATGAAAATTAAACTGTCTATTTATGAAAATGGAAAATATACTTCAATTT
>ERZ779894.422-NODE-422-length-49302-cov-22.345585_pt1 | contig 49302 bp, 33 predicted proteins | sample MGYA00511587_ERZ779894 | MGnify/ENA primary metagenome ERZ779894 (study PRJEB29588, sample SAMEA2160490) | human gut metagenome | biome: human gut; feature: human-associated habitat; material: faeces | place: Denmark | collected 2008/2010 ... | reverse complement strand
ATATTATATTTATATATGTAATCTTAAGTCAAAAGCTATTATAATTTATTATAGACGACAAGACGTTTCAAAATAATAACACGTCGAGTCTTAACCTTTCACTTTAAAATAACTTCCACTCGTGCATATTTATTTTTCGATAATTTTCGCTTTTATAGTAACCTCATCTGGTTTCAGTTCTAATTTATCATGAACCTCTATTGTTTCTATGCGGTCCTCTATTTGGGGATCCACATTGATAGTCAGGTACCCTTCTTTCTGATAGTCCTCACAAAGGAACCGCCAGATTAAAGGTAACCGCTTTATCCCATCTGCAGGGATTATACTCATCTGGAAATCTCGATAGTCCTTCTGTACAAAAACGGAATTTTTAGGTATATACTCCAACTGATTCTTATATGTTTGGAACACCTCTCTCCTTGCATCCCTTCCAGTATTAATCTGCGCTCTCGCCGCTTCATCTATACCAAAAGCATTGCAATAATAAAAATTGTCATCAATTTTAACAATATCTTCCAACCGAAAAGACACAACAAGCTTCGGTGTTTTAATAACAGTCTTCCCGATGTTCTCAATTCTTATACCTAGTTTACACCATCTTTTATCAACTTTAGTTGGTCTGTTCCATGACATAATTGATGCGCCAAAGTTCACAGCCTTCAAATCTTTTAACTGTGCTTGGCAAATTTGTTCTAATGGAGTCAATTCTTTATACTCATAATGTTTAATAGTCCTAATATATTCTGGATGTATTATTATTTCTTCCTCTCCATCGAAAGATACGAGGACATCCGTAGTATCCTTAAACTGACAGTTGTTCACATACCAGTTGTAGGTTGTTTTATATCGTTCCAATTGGTCAACAATATCTTCCCATGATGCAATATCAACAGCAAATAGACCCTTTCCCCTATTCTCAACGTCTTTCTTTCTAATGTACCCTTCTATTTTTGCATCTTTATTCGCTGTAGTAGCAAAAACCAGCAACTTTAATTTAGGCTCGAAACTTAGAGCTTTTTCTATTTCTGTATCAATCTCTCCTTCTGTTAATTGAGCATTCGTATAGTCATCCTTACCTTTGCACTGAATACCACAATATCCGCCATATTTCTCAACATACGAAAATACATCAACGCCATGCTGATTTTGACCTTGACGACCATGTCGTTTAATAGCATCTTCACAGGCCCATATTTCACCCCACAACAATTTGCAGAGTTTTTCAAAGTCTTGCCAATTACTTGGCTTTTTCAATTGAGTTTGTGCTATCATACAAAAAATATTAGTCCTTCCTTGATAATTTTAAGTGATAAAACTCTTTAGTTTCTTATTGAAAACTATTATCTCTTTATCATTGTACAATTACAATCAACTTCCTATCTCTATTTAACACAATATCATGTCCATATTCATCAAGATGCTGATATTGATGTTCTCTCCAATCCCTTAGTTCTACTGATTTTACACCTGCTGATGAAAGAATTGAGTAGAAGCCTATTCTGATTCTTGGATCTTCAGTCTGCAGTAGTTCTTCATATAGTTTATCAGTCGTTGCTTTATCCCGTTTTAGTCTCACGGTCAATGGTGTAACAATCATTCGATAAACAAAAGTATCTTGAAGTTGAGTCAAGTAGTATTTTAATTTCTCCACAACTTTATTTTTATCCATCATTGAGAATATGAAGTTGTATGAAGCATAATAGTCGGTCAATTCATATTTGTTTTCCCTTGCCTCGTTATAAATCTCTTTTAACCTTTCTACGTTAGTGTTGAGTGAACAATTAATAGATATTCTATTAAAGGAATCATCATTCCATTTCCACTCTTCCAACTTCAGGAGTTGCTTTATTTCGTCATCGTTATTAAATTCAGTTACAATGATTTGAGCTAATGTCGCAGACATTTCGCTATTCTTAGTATCTATATTGGCTATAACCAATTCTTTCAATAATTGTTTTTGGTTTCCCACTTTCATTAAGAAAAGTAGAATATTTGCATCGTCAATATTATCTTTACTTTCATTAAGATACTTCACTATGATTCGGGCTGCATCTGATGTTGGATTAATATATTTTGAGAAGAAAACAATGTACAAATAGATACGCTTGTCTCCCGTAACAATTTTCTTTAAATTAGCCATATCATCAGCAAGTAAATAATCGGCTTCATCCACAATTGTTTTCTCTATATATGGACTATCATTGTAGAAAATATGTGTCTGGGCAAATTCATACTCTTTACCACCTGTCCTCAAATTTAGCTGCACATATTCATCAAGTTTATGATACATTAGGTATATACAGAATCGCATTTTATATGCGTATTCTGTTGTCAACTGTGTCGTATCGAACACCTCCTCAGCAACCTTGAATACGTCAGTATCCCTCCCAGTCCTTTTCAAGTGATCAACTAGACATAAGACCGTATCACAAAGGACATAAGCATTTCCTTCCTGTTTGAATAAGCGTAACATGTTCTCTAAATGCTCGTTCATACTCGACAATTTGGAAATCTTATGTATCATCATGAGTCTTAAACGTGTATCCATGTGATACCACTTCCTAAGCATCCTAGAAGCCAACTCAGAACCGTGATATTTTGCTATAATCTGCCCGGCAAATCTATAGTCGTCAGAATAATAATTCTGAACGTACTCTTTGACATCCTGACGCTCTGGATAGTTCTGTATGATGGCTTCTAGTATGCTCCATTTTGAACCAAGGATATGGTCACTCATTGAAATTTCGCCATTGAGTATCCGTGACATGTATCTTTCTACAAATTCCTCCTTGTAATGTTCTATATACACAGATACAGCACGGTCCTTCATTATACTCTCATTCGCATCATTGATACATTTATCTAGATATGCCTTAATCCGCTCCTCATAGCCTTGGTATATTTCATAAGCATATCCTGCTATCCACGAAGATTGGTTTAACGGCATCTCATCCAGATATCGCTGAAGCTTTTCGATAACATCAGCATCTTGTCCCCAGTTTTTGATGAGAGGATGGACAACAATATGCTGATAACTTGTCATTTCCTCTAATGCACTAATAAGTTTAGCCTTGATTCGAGGATCGTTAACAATGGTATTTACAATGAGGGACTCTATACCCCACTTGATATGCTTTATGTCCCTATTGACAGCCCATTCGGTTATCGCTTGGAGTAAATCTGGAGATAGTTTTTGTTCTTGAATAATCTTCCACATTTCATAGCTATTTCCAAAATTAAAAGGATGTATATTATTAAGTTCTTCCTTGATAGCCTCGACAACATTTGGATGATTTATCCAACATGTCAACAGGTATTTCCATGCTATATCCTTGCTAATGCTACCTCGTTCTCTGTAAGATGCGCTAACTGAGACTAAAGCCTTTTGCATGACAGTACCGTCATGTGGGAAATATTGCTGCAATAACCGGCTAGCCTCCTCTTGAATTGAAAATGGCAGTTCCGCAACTAATTCAAGAAATTCATCCAATGAAACGGGCTCTCCTTTAAATAAAGAAAACTCAATTTGATAAAAGTGAGTAAAGATGTCACCCGCTACAACTTTCCGTACCAGTTCGTTTTCTTTATCTATATCTATCCCATCTACAATAACACTTCTAATGAAGAAGGCCACCACTTCAGGTAATGTTGATGGTGCTATATATGAATTAATCATCTCCAGCAACTTTGCATCACCAGCGATATGATTCCTGATTACTTCAGATGCGAGTATTTTGTTATTCACATCACCATTTATAACTGTCAAAACAATAAATTGGCGATCCTCTTCCGTCAACTCAGCCACTTGTGCCAAACTTGATAGCCTGCAGTCATGATATATGGGAGCTGAAGGGATATATCTGGAAATAAAGTCTTCAATACGATCCTGTAATGAAGTATTATACAAACCATCGAGCAGGATTTCCAATAAATCATGTTTGGTGTCATAATCAGATTCCCACTCAATCCTGTGTATGTATTTTTCTATTTCTTCTAGTAAAAAATGTTTGGGTGCTTTAACGGATCTTACAAGAACCTCTAATTTCAACTTATCCAAATAATAATCCCTATAATCGTTTACCTTTATAGGTTTTAAGATATTGTACAAACCTACAAAAGCGGATGCTGGCATCATTTCGAAAAGGAAGAAAACAACTTGGTGTAGCCCGGTATTCGAAACATTATCCCGAATGAATACTTTCGCTCTATCTATGTCTACCGAAAGGTATTTGGCAGCCATAAACTCCTGTAGTTGTCTATTGATGAAAGAGATGCGAGAACCTATTCTTTCCTCTATAACGCCAAGTTGATGTGTATCATGCCTGAATAAATCATCAACAATATGCGCATTACTCAGTTCATGCCCTGATGTCTGACTATTCAAGTATTGGTTAAGCAATATTTCTGCCTGAGTCTTATCCATGCTGCCATCATTGTAATTGTCAAACATCTCTTTTGACAGGACTCCAAGCATCATTTTGTTGCTTGTGTAGTCAAATGACCCAGAATAGTCGTAAGCTTGGTACTTGCGTGACTGCTGATGTTTGACAAACAATTGCTCCATTATGCAGTCCATGGCCGCAATATTGTTATGAGGAAGTTCGTTCCCCTGTAGATATTGCCCAATAAGGATGGTCAGCAGCATGGGATTCTCTTTCATACGATCAACGTCATGTAACGACCTCAACTTAGCAGATAGAAACACTGCTGTCCTCTTTGTTTCACGAACCAGTCCATTATAATGATCTACGCATTTCTTTACAAGTTCATCCTGCTGCAGCGTAGACAATGGTGCAATTGTATACGTGTCGCTTGTACTGAAGGGAGAATTGATATTCGCAATGCCATATTCCCTACTTGAAAAAATGGCTAGTAAATTACCTGCTTCTGTCTCTGCCTTCACTTTACGAATAATTCTGTCTGCTTGTAGAGGTTCATCACCCCATTCATCTATTCCATCAGCTATTAACAGTATTTTTTTTTGTTCAAATGCATATTCCAGATAATGGCTGTTTTCCTCCCATAACTTACTTTCTTGAAGCCAATCTTGAACTATGCTCTTTATATCACAATCGCAATTCCTTGCCATATATGAAAATGGCATCCATATAGGTAAGTAGCCGTCATAGGCTCCCATTTCCCCTTTTAGCAGTTGCAGGGTAAGATACTTTAGTAAAGAAGACTTACCGGAACCGGGGCCTCCCACAATGAGTAATATATTCCTGCTGGGATTCAATATGGTTGATGCAGGAATTCTGATTTCCCTATTGCTTGTATTATTCAGTTGGCTATAGAATTCTTTTAGATATTGTTCGCTATATTCTTGAATATCACTGCTTTTAAGATAGATGTTTGTCGGGGCAACCCTAGCAGGGTTCTCCTCTGGTTTCTCTTGATTATCAGAATACATGTTTTGCACTTTATCAATAAAGTCAGGCATTACAAATCTTGCCTCAAGAGGAAACTGCGTATTATTACGGTTAACCAGTATTGAATCATTGACATCACGAAACAAGTTGCCGTAAACAACTCTCATTGCTTGTTTACACTGTGTTATATTGATGAAATTAAGCGAATTCCATCTTAGTCGTGTTAACTGTGATTTTATCTTTGCTTCTAATGCCGGTGTAATCTTTACATTGTGAAACTCACCTTCCGTCGCCGCATATTTCCATAACACACCATACATTAATGGTTGGTTCTGGGCAAAAATACCACCACCTGACATCCCATGCAGACTGGCCATATTATCTACATGCGAAGTGATATTAACCAAATCAGCTTTGCTATTTACACACTTACAATCCAGGCTGGTAATTATATCCTGAGCCTCACCTGAAACCCCATAGAGTTGCATGGATTTTTCTTCAATGAGGTCATCAGCCAACAAGAAGGAAGTAAAATGTTTTTCACTCTTATCAATCCTAATGATAAGAAAATCTTCATCAATAGGGAGTAAAGATTTCGAGATATTGTCTCTTGTAATGGTTTTATAGGGTACAAAACCACCATCCTCAAACACTTCTATTTCGATTGCTTCTATTCTATCAAGAACAGCTTTCAACTTCTTTCTTCTATTATCTTTAAGAATATGCTGAGCTGTAAAGACATAATCGTACTCATCCTCCACACCCAAGGGGTAGAGGACTCCACTTCCTCGAAACTGGAGGCCTTTCCCATTGATGTCAGCTTTTATCTTAACACAATTACTGCGTATGTCAAAAGTTGAATTCATTGCAAACGTTGAGATTAATATTATTTTCTGTCAACTCTTCTGCTGTTATTCCAAGTACATCAAGAGATTCTTGATAGTTAAAATACACGTTGATTGCCTTATCTGCTCTTTCTCTGTAGCGAATAAGCTTGGCAATAGTTTCTTTATTGGGGAAATAATATTTCTCATTCTTCTTAGTCGAAATAATGAAGTTTGAGCATGTTACCTCATCAAAGATGTTTTTAGTAACATTTCGCGTACTCCCATGATGGGGAAGTTTCATAAAATCCAGTTCAAGAGGAGCACCATTGATCTTATTATAATACTGAAGCGCATCACATAGTTCTTCGGGGGTACTATCACCTGGTAGCAATAACTTCTTGCCTTCACATTCAGCCAGAATTATAATCGACTGGCTATTGGGACCTCCTTCATCTATATCGTCATCATCAACATTATCAATCAAAGTTCTTAAATCATTATGCCAATCATCTAAACGAACGCCAAATTCATCAGGTTCTTTCGGCTTATATTCATTGGCCACATCATGATCAGGTGCCAACACATGCAATCTTATCTCACCAACCTCTATCGTAGAACCAAGCAATTCGGAAGTATTATTATTCCAGCACAATCCATCTATTTCAAGAAGAAAAGACGTTAACTCATTTCCTTCGCCAACAGAGTATTCATCTGTCTCTTCATTCTTGGGGAAGTTAAACCAAACTTGTTTCAGCCTATGAGTCTCTCCATTTTCTTTCATGTGTTTAACCAAAGCTATGATACCAGCTATGTGGTCTGAATCAATATGGGTCACCACAAGCAGGTCAATAATCTCATCCTGTGGCATTTTGTCATACCTAGCTCTAATAGCTGCTGTAGATTTTCCACCATCAATCACAATATTCTTCTTATTGTGACTAACCCAAATACTATCACCAGTACCTGCTTGAAGAATCTCTATAACCATCTTCTATATATGTTTTATTCGTTTATAACAATGTAAATAGTCTCTCTGACAATCATTTTCATTCCATCCTCGATGGTGTATATTGTTTCTCCACCGGTGAGGACAATTAGCGAACCTGGAAGCCTTAATCGAAGGATCAACGAAACTTCATTTCTTTCCTATTCATTATACTTGAGCGATATCCTCGTCACAGATTACTTCCTCATTCACTTTTGCCATTATTAATTTCGCATCTAAACTCATATTTTAAAGTGAAACTAACCAAATCACTTTCGTGACTAACTACAAAAATAGAGATTACTTCTCATTCAACCAATTATTTTCTATTTTGATAAAGACAATTTTATATTCTTGATTGTATACAGTTTGTTAAACTGATTCGATTAATGATGGTGATTGTATCAAAGCTCCTTTACTTTATCTCCGTATTCATATATACGTTCATTAAAGTAAAGTCAAAATGAGGGAAGAAAAGAGATGGCTGCGCCATGAAAAGAGTCTCAACAATTTTTTTCTTTTGGCTGCGAAACTTATTAAGCAACCCGAAGGCAAAGGCCAAACAAAACACCCCTCCGGCCCACCCAAGATGATGGCCAACAACTCCGAAAATATCCGAGAATCTATCCTCGATTTTACAACCCATTTTGGCGAAATAAGCCCCGACATGCCCGATCTTTGCAGACGGGGTTTGTCGGGGCTTTAAAGGGCTGTTTTTGCCTTTTTCCCCTCTATTCAGAGAGAGTCGATAAAAAACGTTAAATCTTCGATTTTTTACAACAAGTAAAATTTTGCTCCCATTATTTTGAGCCATAAATTATGATAATCATACGATATTGCGTCATATTCTCTCTTTTCCCAAGTTTATTAATGTACATCGATTTTTTGAATATAATCATTCAACACTTTCAAATTTGAGTCTCTTTTTTGTTTCATTAGTGACTCTTCCACGTTCCACTCTTCAGAAATGCGTTCAAGAAGTTCACTCTTTACGGGCTGAGTCAAATCGCCCTGATTTGCCAAGAGAATGGAAAGCACAAGACCTAAATTAGGAATATTTTTTATAATAGTTATCTCAAAATCTGCTTTGTCTTTTTTAAAGACTTGCGTAAAGACAAGTTCTACAACATAGAGTGGGATCATATATTCTTTAGCATCACCACCTTGAGCAATAACTCTTTTCAGAATAAATTCAACGTAATTGTTAAATAGGTATTCATCTTCCCTTTCTCCAGCCCCTAAAAGTAGCATAGAGAGCCAAAATGTATCACCACGTCTTGTTTGAAGGACCTGCATATAATTGACCTGATAGCCTTCATTAGCATAACTGAATGATTGCAACATTTGAATAGGGTCTAGTTCAGAACTAACTAGGCATCCATAAGCCAATCTCAAAACTTTAAAGAACTCTTCATCTAACTTAATCTGATAGTGGTTCCGATTACTATATAAACAATCGAAAAGTGCCTGTATAAGTAGTTTGCTACGATACTGTGTGATTTGCTTTATCTCCGTCTGAGTAATATAGTATAATAAAGTACTTATGTCGGCAGTCTGCACATTCCATTTTACAGGGTTTGAAAGTTCAGACATTACCTTGCCTATCACATCTACCGCTTTCTGCTCAAATTCAACGAAGCGTTTATCTTTGTCTGCATATTGGTTATACTTTTTACTGTACCATTCAGAGCAATTGCTTAATCCGAGTAGACTGGATAAGTATCCAAATGCAGTTTTTGTATATGGTTCAACGTCTTTATTCCATTCATCGATAAGACTTTTATATATTGACACATAACCGCTTTTCCGTCTCGAAATCAGATGTTCTAATCCCCGTTGTAGAGTCTGAGGTTGCTTGCTGAGAATCTGAAAGTATTTGTCACGTAACAGATACAGAATAACTTTCCGATGGATGATATTGGGTCGCTTAAGTTCTTGAAAAATGGATATTAAATCTTGGAGAGTATGAATATGATGAAGCAATGCACCCTGCAATGGAAAATACTTTATCTTTGTAAGCATTGTTACCCACATGTTGTACCGCTTGTCACGAAGAAGTAAATAGGACAAAAGGTTGATATATTCTGGTAACTCGACGTATGAACCATCATTATATGGAGTTATGATAGAAATAATTTCATCTTCGCTCATACCTGCTTTTATATACTTTTCGCAAAAGTCGTAAACCTCATTTCTATATCCAGCACATGAGCGAGTATTCTTCAGTATTGAATTAATATTTAAGTTATTTATTAGCTTCTTTAGTTTGACATCGTTTATCGTATAGCTTAAATAGAATCCATAGCCCATATTATCGCCATATTCATTGAGTTGCTTAAACTTGATGTTATCGGTATTTGCGGATAATCTCTTACCGGTTTCAAAGAAAATCAGGTTTTGGTATAATTCGCTTTTAGATGTTGAAGAAAATCGAAAGAGCTTCTTCACATCCTCATCATTAAAGTTGTATCTATCGTATTCTCCAGAAATGATTTTCTGAACGCAGGATTCGAATAAATCATTCTGCTCCACTTCAAAGGTTTCACTTTGATACGTACTTAAGGCTTCAGCGAGTTTTATTCTATTGGATAGCATGGATTCTGTAGTGGTACAGAATACGTATTGAAGATATTCTTTGATATTCATCGTCTGCTAGTTTTATATGCCCTAAGGCTATTGTCCAATGTTTGATATTTTACAAAATGGTCTTCTATAATTTTTTTATCCTCCTCTTCAGTTAGCAGAAGCATTCCATGATATTTTCTCGAAGTTTGTTGAGAATCCAAAGAACTACCTATCAGATAATAGTCTGTATCGTCAATAATTAAATATCTATCATGCCAAAGAGGTATTTGTTGTTCCAGTCTTACACCTCGTTCTCTATATGATATTATGCTCAAACTATAGGTACTAATATTTTTCTTTATAACATTAATAATATTGTCAGCAAATAGTTTTATATCTTCCTCACTATATCCAGTCGTTATTATGCCTATTTTAATATTCTCTACATGAATGCATTCAAAAACTCTTGTTGCATCTGGCTCACAAGCATATGGATCAAGGATGCAAATGTTTTTTTTAGCTTGAGTAAGAACTTTCTTGTAGAATACAGGATTATGAAAAAGTGAGGCATCATGCAGGACATAATTTTTTCCTGGTCTGCATGGTTCCGCAAGAGGAACTGTCCCATATAAATTGATTTTTGCCATACTATATCATTTCTGTTAGCTCATCGTTATTCCACCAATATTCGGCAGTCTGAATCATCTTGTTGGCGTATGCCTGTGGCACTCGGATGAGTGTTGTAGCACGAACACCAAACTCGTTTAAAGAGCAACCTAACATCCACATCTTTTCATCTGTTATAATGAAACGGTCATGAAGAGCGGCTTTGCCTTTCATTACCCTACAAGCGATACGTGTTCCAATCCGCTTATTGTGATCTTCTATAACTTGCTTCAATTCGTTTAGTTCACTCGTATTATTCTTCTCCTTGCTAGATATAATCCGAACATCGAGATCGAGTCGTTTGATGGGTGTTATATAATCAACAAATGAGTTTATATTAAAGAAGATATCGCCTATATAGCAGGTTTTACGAGCACCATTCAAGATACGTAATATGCATTCCTGGGCCTTTTGCCGATTTTCTTGCTGATGTTCTTTGTCGCCATCGAAGAAGACGAAGTCAAGCGATTTTTCAAATTTATCGTAATTATATTCCTCCGATGTCCCAAATAGTGTATGTATCTCGTCTGCTCCTATATGACTATTAGCTGCATTTGAATATTTCTCTACAATTCTCACGTTGCCTTGTTTATCGTGATATTCTATCCGCTTTTCCGCTACATCAATATCGCAAAATATTTTGTGAACAAAGGTGATATTAGTATATTCGTCAATAAGTATGTCATCATGGTCGTAAACGTCGATATCTAGCGAATGAAATTTGTTATCAAATATGAAATGAGAGAGGAAAGCGCATTGAGTATTTCTTACATATTGACCTACTGTCTGTCGATCACTATTGTAGGCCTTAATTCGGAAGGTTAATAATTCCTTACGGTTCGGGCGATAAGCTATTCGACAATATATCCCAGAAGCATTGGAATCTTCAACCAACTCTATTTGACGATAGATTGGATTGTATGCTGTAAATACATAACTTCCATAGAAATTACTATGTAATGTTAAATCATATCCAAGATGTATTGTTGACAAATCCTTAATTTGTTTTCTTAGCTTTGTGTTACCAGCAATGCTTGACAAAATACAGTTCTTTGGTAACCTTTCAGGTTTGCAATAATTGATATATGCTGCACATTGGCGTTTAGGTAGCATATCAACAAGTTCATGGCATTTATCGTGTTCTTCATGCAATGGAATGAGTACACTTTGCTTGGGATTATCTACTGCCCATTGGAAATTGGTAATGTCTGTTTTTATGATATTCCCGTCTATAACCATATTTTCCCATGGCTTTGTTAGCATCTCTTCTGTAAATACAACTCTATCAATAGAGAGAAAGATTTTATCTTCACTACCGGGGGCTTTTTTGTCAAATTTACAAAACGGCTTGTTCTCCTCCAATGGGTACGCATCAAAATCAGCCATGTCTGGCAGAACAGCCTCTAATAATGTGAACAAATTATAGAAATTTTCTCCTCGCTTGATAAGAAACGCAAAGCGCCTGATTTCCTGCCCTATGTATGAAGCAATGGAATAATTCATAGTTTGGTTAGCGTTTATATAATTACCCATTTTATACCTTAGTTTTTTTACTATATAATCTTAAGCATATCAAAATAAGACAATCTTCATACTTTAATAGATACCGTTTGATTATCCAGCACCAGCCATAAATATCATTTATTTGATTTCTCAATTCTGTATTAATTATCTGCAACATCAACAAACACCTTTAAACTGTCAATAAACTCACATCAACGTCAGGAATGATAACGTCAGCAAGTTTGTCGTTAACAAGGAATCCCATGTATAGCGGAATAGTAAGTATATCTCCCTCGCGTCCAACATTATATTGTCCTAGCTTGATTGCATTTTTAACATGATATACGTTCTTGTTTTTAAGAACTGTAGTCATGCTTTTTGACTTACCTGTTTTTGCTTTAATTTCAAGGATAACACATTCGCCTTTGAATCTTACCAGAAAGTCCAATTCAAGCCCGCTGTCCTTATGGAGATAATATAGTTTTTGACCTGATTTACTTAGAAAATCAGCCATCAGATTCTCAAAAATAGCTCCTTTGTATCCAAGAAGATTACCCTTTAAAATATCCGCCTGAGTGCCATAGTCGAGCATTGCCACAAGGAGACCTATATCGGTAGTGTACACTTTGAAACAGTCCTTGATGGAATTTCCCTCTAACGGCAGTTCCGTGGTTTGTATGTTATAGCATCTACGTACAATCCCGGCATCCTCCAGCCATTGAATACTACCAATGTATTGAGAAGACCTTCCTCCCTTTTTTACAACTGAATACTGGAATTTCTTGTTTTCTTTAGCCAATTGCTTCGGAATAGATTCAAAACATTCACGGATATTGGGTTTGTCTGCATCATCTGCATATTTGACCATATCCTCTTCGTATTCGGCAATAAGATTTCGCTGTAACTTATATATTAGTTCGATATTCTTAGTCTCAAGGAAACAATTCACCACTTCCGGCAAACCTCCAACAATGACATATCTGTATAGCAGCTCCATCATGGCCTTATGAACCCCCTCGGGAACAACCATCTCGTTCTCAAAGCATGATTTTACAGAATCAATAACCGCCGGACTGATACCGTTTGCCCATAGGAACTCTTCAAAATCCAACGGGTACATGTCTATCACGGTTTCGTATCCGACAGGAACTGAATCTTGTCCTATATCTTCTTTCTTTTTATTACTTTGGCCGTAGCCTTTTACTCCCAAAAGAGAACCAGTGGCGATAACATCGAAACGCCCGTCTATATGGAATGACTTCAAGGCAGTCCTTGCTTCCTTACATTCTTGAATTTCATCAAGGATAATGCAAGTTTTCCCTTCGATAAAACGACTGCCTTTAATCAAAGCAGAGAGATTGAGAATGATGGTGTCAACATCTATATTGCCAGTAAAAGCAGACTTCTTGTCTGGCTCAAGAATGAAATTCATATAGACCACGCTATCATAATTCTCTCTTGCGAATTTCTGGACAATATATGTCTTTCCGCATTGGCGTATACCTTTTATCACCAGAGGCTTTCTGTCCTCAGACTGTTTCCAGTCGGCTAAATATGTTTCTATTTTCCTTTTAAGCATGGCACAACTTTATTCTTCAATGACAAAATTACACTTTTTCTAGCGAATAAATCAAGGTTTGATGCATTTTTTCAAGCGAATAACATCTGTTATCTCACACTTTTTCCAGCGAATCAGAGTTTCTTTATACACTTTTCCATCAAAATTGAGGCTTGAGAACTACACTTTTCCATGTAATCATCAACTTTACTTTATCCCCGTATTCATATATACGCCTAATAAAGTAAAGTCAGAACAAAGGGAAGAAAAGAGATAGCTGCGCCAGACGAACCAAATCCGATTTACAAAAATCCCAAAATAACACCACCTGTTTTTTCTTTTGGCTGCAAAATCTTCGTGAGTGCATCTTGTTTTAGTTAACATCAGTTGGTGAAAATTCTACTTATTTTTGTACCTTCGCAACGGATAGAAAACAGGTGGACTTCAGACGGGAAAACTCCATTTTCCCGTTGGTTCTAATTCGAGAGGAAAGAGTGGAAAAATGTACGGTTTCGGGCCTGAAAAACAAGCGAGAAAAGGCTTTTCTACCGTTTAAACCATAACTCTTTTATATTCAAGTTGTTCGGCATGCTGCATCGAAAATTCCGTCCCCAGAATGTCCCCGACACACTTCACATCATACACAACTATCTAAACATCAATAATATGAGCAATTTCAGTATTTTCTGCATCGACTTTTGCAGCATTTAAAGTATTGTGAATAAAAAACTGCTTTTGGTGTGGTTCTTCCGCGACCAAGAAAAATGGTCAAAAAAGGAACAAACAGCTATATAAGTGTAAATCTTTCGGTCGTCAGTTCGTAGGAGGTTTCCGTCTCGATGACGAAGTCTTAAAGTCCGAATACATTGAGGGAAACCAGACCTTAGATCAGCTTGCGTCTAAATATAATGTTAACAAAAGTACTATTTGGTGTAGGTTCAAATCTATGTGTCATGTCCATGTGATTTCCCGTCATAAAGAAGTGGTCATTAATGTGGATACAACCTATTGGGGGCGCAATTTTGGCCTCATGGTCATTAAGGATTCTTTTCGTAACAAAATACTGTGGCACAAATTTGTCCGTACAGAAACCATTGCGGATTATCTCAAAGGTGTGGAGTTCTTGCGTTCCCATGGATTCATTATTCACGATATTGTCTGTAATGGACTACGCGGCTTGTTTCAATCCCTCCGACAGTATGAGGTACAAATGTGCCAGTTTCATCAGATAATGATTATAAGACATTATCTCACAAAGAAACCAGATATGAAAGCCTCACAAGAACTACTTGCAATCTCCAAAATGATTACACATACCGATAAAGAGGGCTTTATACGTATATTGGAAAAATGGCACGAGCAATGGAGTAACTTCATAAAAGAACGAACTATTGACAGAAAATCCGGGAAATCAACCTACACATATCCAAGACTTAGAAGTGCTTACCTCAGCTTAAAAAGAAACTTAAAATGGCTGTGAACATTTCAGGATTACCCCAAATCACATCTAACAAGGCGAAAGGACCTCGTTACATGAACACGATATCATTCATAGAAAAACTCGGAATTATTCGGCAGAGAGCTGGACAGTTTTATGATTTGCCTGTTGGTATGCTATTGATATTGTTTTCCCTAATTTTCTATATCTATGGCCAAATTCCACTATCAGAATCAAGTTATGAATGTCCAATGAGCAATACCACATACTCTCTTACAAAAATTGGTTCATAATTATGCTAACTTCTATCATGGACTCTGGCAAACGTGATTTCCTTAACTGGATAATCTCAGCTACAACTCCATTGAAAATCCGGCAAACAATCTCATATTTGCAAGTATGAAAAGTTAAATATGCTTTCCAAAATCAACCATTTGTAGGACCTGTTACTGGACTAATATACTCGCGATGTCGTATTGCGGGATTACGCCTTGTTTGCCCCGATGTATACCTTGCCATCTGGAAAAGTATATTTATAATGTATCCTTTCATTATTATGGTATACTACTATTCAATAAATATTTCATTGACATAGCGTTTTTAACTTATTTGTAAACTCGAAATCACTAAATTAAACCCAATCATATCACTGCACTCTACATTGATATTATCCGTTATTCTAATTGTTTCCTGTATATAAAATCCAGTGTATTACCATCTTTATCTTTCCACTCATTCCATCCATTGGCTGGCCGCCCTATACAAAAATCGGCGGCTGTACTGGGGCTGGAGAAGGTTTTGTCAGAATCCATTATCCAAACACCGTTATTCAAAGTAGCATACTCCTCGACCATCTTTTCTCGCTTTGCTTTCCATGTAAAAGAAGGAACGCAATTATTGGCGATGATACTACCCTTTAACACAGTAAATCCTGCAGAATTATAAAATCCTTTTGCATTACAGCCTCGGGCTTTTGTATAAAACAGGTGCTCTTCCTTTGGCTGGGATATTTCAAAGATGTCACAACCAATGAATGATGCGAGGAACCTGATATCCTCAAAAAACTCATCCATGGCATCTCTCTGATGTTCGGGAAGATTTGGAGCTTTGGGAATCTGCTTGTTCTCATTCAATACAAACGAGTTCGACTGTTTGGCTACTACAATTGCGCGATATTCCAGATATTGCACGTCGGCTTTGGTCATATCTTCGTCTTTTGAAACAAAGACAAGCGCTTTCTGCCAGAATGCTTTTTTGCTGTCATGGTCTTTTACCCGTTCCTTAAAATTTTCGGTCTCTCCGATATAGGCCTGCGGTTTCGTCACATCATCTTCTCCGATCAGTATGTAGAACGCCGGCTTGTGCAGTTTCTCCTGCTCATTCAGATAGGCCAAGTTCGAGCGTGGAATTACAAACATCTGACAAATCTTGTTGCTGATGAATGCATACTGCGTTCCTTTTGGATCGCCGTCAATGAGGTATGTAGTTATTGTTTTTCCCATAATGGTAATATTTATACAACAAATTCATTTAATTCTTCTTTCAACTGTTTCCAATTCGGGAAATATTGAGTTAGTAAAGCTGTATACTCTTCATTGTGTAATCTAACTTTGATATGTAATAATTCATGTACCACAATATATTCAATGCAACGAACAGGTTTCTTGATTAATTCAAGGTTAAAAATAATATTTTTCGTACTGTGATTACAACTTCCCCACAATGTTTTCATCTGCTTGACTTCCCATTTATTTGCCTTTACCCCTAAAAGATATTCCCATTTCGCAATTAGAGGAGTAAGTATCGATTTAAATTCAGATCGATACCATTCTCGTAGCACCTCCGCTCGACGCTCTGCAGATGCTCCGCCTCGAACATATAGTTTAATATATTCATTCCCCTGAATCTCTACTTTTGCAGGAGCATTATGATACAAAACCTTTAAACGGTATCTTTGCCCCTTAAAGTAATGATTCTCCCCAGATACGTATTCGCGGGGTGTTTGGCGATTCTGACCAAGAATCTGGGTTATACGTTGATTTATCCACGGCATTTTCGTAATCAAGAATAATCGCACAGCCTCCTCAGTCATTCCAATAGGTGCAGACACATGAACACGAGCATTAGGTGGATATATTGTAAGATGTATATTCTTAATTTCCTTCCACTCGACTTCTGCAAATATATTAGAAACTTTAATAATAGTCATTAGTATTCTTTTTGTGCAACGATCAGCTGCATTATATCATCGAGCTTATCTTGTTCTACTCCTTTCAATGCACTTTCAACAGCCCTTCGCAATGCTCTCATCTTTTTCAGACCACTACTGTCCATATCCCTAAAACCATCGCGAGCATTTGCTTTGATAATTTCGTGAATACGGAGTGCCAAAGCTTCATTTCCTCCAAGATTATCATAAAGAGCTTGTTTCCCCTTTGTATCAATGGTTGCAGGGTATTTTGTCTTAATGGTCAATCGAGCCTCTTTCAGTTTCTCAATGAGTTGTTTTATCAATTCCTTATATTGGATCTTACCATCTTTCTGTTCTTGAAGCAGGTGGTTGAGCAAATCAGACATTTTATCAAAGTAGGCCGGATTGTTCGGACGCTCGCTGATAATCATCTTTCGCATATTTGCCGCCAAAATCTCTGCAACAGAACGTTCATTCTGCTTGATTTTCTTTGGCAGCGCATCAATCGCCTTATCACCCTCCGTATCAATCAGGTCAAGAAATGAGATATCGGCTAAATCCACCAATTTCTCACTATCTTCTGCTCGTACATAGTTATCAATAAGCTGACGCATTGCTGGATCATAATATTTTAAATCGAGCGCATCTCCACTTTTTAATTTTATTTCATCTTTGATATCATTAAAATAGTCAACCTGCTTTTTGATATCGGCAGCCTCCTCTGCTGTATAGCCAGCCTGTTCCATCTCATTGGCTATGTCAATATAACGGCGCACCAAACGCGACACAAGTTTATAGAAGGTTTCGCGTTTATTGGCATTCCCCTCACATTCATTTTGCTGATTTTCAACAGGAGTATTCTCCGCATAGACAAAATATGCAAAATAACCTTCTCGCGTTTGCGGATGTATCACCTCACACATCGTATATACTGCCTGTAATGACTCTTCCAAGGCCTTGCGACCTTCGGCAAGACGAGTCAAAAGAAGGCCTTTAACATCGTCGGCATCGTAACCATCAAATGCCCCATTCGTATAATCCTCGATTGCACTCTTTACCGCTCCAAACAGATCTTGGTAATCAATAATATACCCGAAATCTTTTTCCTCACTATCTACTCGATTCACACGACAGACCGCTTGGAAAAGATTGTGATCCCGCATTTTTTTATCGATGTAGAGATAGGTTGCCGACGGTGCATCAAATCCGGTCAATAACTTATCTACGACAATCAGCAACTTCATATCTCCGGGATGGTCCGTAAACTCCTTTTTCGCCCAAGTTTCAAACTGTTCAGGAGTTTTGTCGCCGATCATTCTTTGGTATATCTCATATTTTGTGAGATCCTCGGTCTCTCCATCACCTTGATACTCGTCTTTTACCGATGCAGTACTTGCATCGTAACTTGTAACCACAGCGCAATGCCCTTTCAACTCTGTCGATTGAAAAACCTCCCAGTAACGACACGCCTGATAAATACTGTCGGCCACAAGCATGGCATTTCCATAGCCGCCTGCCAAAGCCCGTTTGGTACTCATATCTTGGCAAATATCCGCGACGATACGGTCGATACGCTCCTTACTGCTAAACAGCTTCTCCATTTTTGCCCAACGCTCTTTCAGAGCTGCCCGGGCGACCGAACTCAAGCCCCTAGTCTTCGCGTCAAACCACTCATCGATTTTCTCTCGTTTGCCCAAGTATTGTTCTACATTTCGAGCCTCATAACGCAAGTCAAGAATAACCCCATCTTCTACGGCCTCATTAAACTTATAGCTATGTATATAAGAACCAAAGGTCTCTATCGATTTTTTCTTATCCGTATGGAGCAAAGGCGTACCCGTGAAACCTATCAGCATCACATCGTCGCCCATTATATGCTTCATGGCTTCGTGGAGCATGCCTCCTTGTGTGCGATGACATTCATCAACAAAGACATAAACATCACCCTTCGCTCGAAAATCAGCGGGGAGCGATTTTGCCAACTCTTCAAGATACAAGTCGAGCGACTTACTTGCCTTCCTATTTCCTACCGATATGGCATCGCCGTCATTCTTGTTGCCGAATTTGTGAATCAACGTGCAAATCAACCAAGGTTCGGCAGCATTGAGCATCTCGATCAGCTTACCACCGCTCTTGGCTCGCTGAATCTGCTCCCCTGCATCTTTGAAGCCCGATTCTATTTGTTTGTCCAGCTCATCGCGGTCTGTAATAATCACCACACGAGCATCACTTACGTTTTCACGTATCCATCGGGCCAGCCAAATCATCGCAAGCGATTTTCCCGAACCCTGCGAATGCCATATAATGCCGTTTTGCTTCTTGCGAACTCTGGGCTGAGCAGCCTTGACGGCAAAATATTGATTAGGACGCGCCGCCTTTTTTACCCCTCCGTCAAAAATGATAAAGTCATGGATATATTCCAATAACCTTGCGGGCTCAAAAAACTGCAACACACTACGATCCAACTCATTGGGGTATTCCTCGGCCGTGAAGCGCGAGGGTTTGCACGGCTCGCCACACGGTTCTTTCCAACGCAACCAGAATTTTTCGGGAGTTTTGATTACACCATAGTGCAATCCCTCAGTATCGTTACCCGCAAAAAGTAACTGTATGGTCGTGAAGAATCGGGGAATATAACCGTCCTGCTGGTTACGGATATTCTGGCGAATACCCTCGTGAGCAGAGACCGTACTACGCTTGAGCTCGATTACGGCAAGAGCAATACCATTGACATAAACGACCAGATCGGGACGGCGGTCGCTTTCGCCTTGAATGGTTACTTCCTCGGCTATCTGGAAATCATTCTCCATCGGGTTCGCCCAGTCGATAAGGTGCACCATCTTTTTCTTTTCGGTCACCTCGGCCTGGACATTCACACCGTAGCGCAACAAGGTATACACCTCCTTGTTGGCATTATATAATCCCCCACCAAGAGAGTTTGCCGCCTGCTTGAGTTTAGCGATGGCACTCCGTATCTCTTTGTCGGTATAGCTACGCCGCGAGAGATATGCCGTGAGCAACTTTTCTTCGATATTGGCGTTCCCCTCACGAGTCTCCCAATTCCCGAGATAGGTGTACTTTAAGACATTCTTAAAAAGTCCTATCAACCTGTTTTGCGTTACACGCTCCTTTGCCCCGATGTTTGTGTCCATAAATCTATTTTATCTTTAATCTTATTTGTCCTGTTAATAGTTTTTGCATCATGCCCGATTTTAAGAGGCGGTACTTATCTCGCTGGGCTTCAAGGTCATCTATCTCTTTATCCATATCGTTCAGCATCGTAGCAATTGCCGTTTGTTCATTGATTTGAGTCGGAATATACAAGAAAAAGTCTTGTACTATCTGCTTGCTTAAATTCGTTTGAGTTCCTGTTTGCCCTATTTCTTTTACGCTATTTTCCATAAAAGAAAGATAATAATACAAATAATTACTATCAATCTTATCATTAGGAGTTATTCCAAGTATTGCTTGACTACAAGAAAGTTCTATATCCGCAATACTCGTTTTACCCAATGATGCATACATAGCATACATAATAGTCCCTTGGGGAAACATTCTTGCAGAACTATTTTGTAAACCTTTTTTTGTAATCGTTTTTTCAGTTTTTTTGATGTACTTTCCAGATATTGTAATATCGCTTATTGACAAAAAGGGTATATCCCCATTATAATATTCTAGAATAGAAGATGATGGCGTACCGCCACTATTCATTGCAGTATAATCACCCAATCGAATTTCGATCCAATCATCAGTAAATCCGGGGAGACGTTTTTTGCCGGTTAGGAGTTGTGACATTGCCCCTTGCTTAATCAGGCGTTTCTTGGCGATTTTTTTATCCAATGCCGCAATCAATCCATCTATATCACCCAGCGCCTCCGCAATAGCCTGCTGTTCTGCAATAGTTTTCGGGAAACTAATTTCAAGAGAATTAAGAAGATTCTTATTTAACCCTCCTCGTCCACCATCTCCTGATGAAAGCAATCGTAAATACTCATATTTACTGTCTACAACATAATATAAGTATAGAGAATTGTATTTATCATTAGGCAATATCGCAGCAATTGATTGATTAGTACACAGAGAAATATAATTATATGCAGCTGTTCCTCTTGTTTTTCCTTGTCCAGCCAAACCAATTAATACACAAAATGGAGGTATTATGTGTGTGCTTGAATTTAATAATCCTTCGGTTGTTATTCGACCTTCAACATCAAAAACAAATTTCTTATTTAGTTCTCCAGAACTCATCCACATAATACTTCCGCCCCAATACTCTGGACGTTGAGTACTAGGAGTACCTCCCGTAATAATCGAGGTGAAATCAGATATTCGTTTCACCTCCCAATCTTCGGGTATTATTCCCAACTCGGTTCGCTTATATCCTTGTGGTATATTCATATTTTCTTCAATGGACTTTTATCGGTATATAATTGGGATTGTTCTCATCGCAACCTTATATTGCTCTGCCCAGCCGTTGTTTATATATGAAACAAGTTCCGACTTGATGTCTATTTTATTCTCAGAACTACTCATGTTTTTTATCATTTATAATACACTTGGGAAACATATTATACACTCTTATGGCATCTTCATATCTATCCTTAATCAGGACAAATTTCGGAGATTTTCTGATTTCAGAATCTGTAGCAATCATTGTGTCTTTATCACTTGAATAACAAGGCTGATTATACGAGGCTGCCGCAAACTCTTTTAGATTATTAAGTATAGTATCCAGCTCTTCATATTCATCAATCTGCAAACAATATTGTATTGCTTCCAATGCACTAACAAATGCTTTTACGCATTCCTCACTTTTATACAACATATAGCTACGATTGAGCGCAATGTCATAACGACTACGTGCCGATATTTTCTCTATCTTCTCTCGCTGGCTATTTATTTCCACCTTGAGTTTCTCCATCTCTGCAAGTTTGTTTTTTATCTCCAATGCATTGATGATTTGCCACCCAACTGCAAAAGTTACTAAAATACCAATCATAGTAACCATTACTCCAATGAAAGTATCAAGAGACACATCTGCAAGCGAGACATTACAGAAAATCAACAATAGAGCAATTACCAATATACCGACAACGGCTAATAATAGAAATATGATCTTGAGATTTTTCTTCATAATAACCTGTTTAATATCCCATCTGTTTCAAATGTGCAGCAACCTTTGCTTCTAAATCGGCTATCTCGGCATCAATCTCGGGGAGCGTCTGGGCGTAACGCTCCGCAAGAGCCGAGACCTTGGAAGTGAGCTGCTGACTGATATGCTGCATCTCGCCGTCAAGGCACAAGGCAAGCGATGCGAACCACTTCCGCTCAATAACCAAGCGCTTGATATCCGCCTCGGACAAATCGGCATACTTGACTACAAGAGCGGTAAGCAGATCGTACTTGAGCTCCTTGATCAGTTTCTTATTGAGTGATATATCGCCTTTGAGGTCGAGATACTTTTGCAGTACGGCAATTTCGTCGGTATCGGTTCTTTTATCGAGCGCCTTCATTCGTTTCTTGATATTGGCATCGGTCATCTTACCATCGGGGAAGTTGTCCTCATCGAGGTAATTCTCCGCCTGCTCCTCGACCAATTCCGCAAGCTGTGTCTCATTTTGTGCCAGCAACTCCTCGGCCGCAGCAATAACATCGCGCTTCTCTGCAAAATACTCGTCGATAACGATTGGTACAGGTAGCAGGTCGCAAACGACATCTTCGGGCGTAGCAGCCTTTTTCTCTTTCTTCTTGGAAGCTGGTTGTGGCGTGTACAGTTGCACCGTCCAGCCTCCGGACGAAATCATATAGCAATCATCTTGCATCGTTTCACCCCAGTAGTTCATCAAACTGTCATAGACATCATACGCATCGACAAGCGACTTATCTACCTCGAAGACAGCCAACAACGAGTTACCCAGCTGCTCGATAAGTTTCTTGGGAGCAAAACCCGGGACGAGAGCGTAAAGTTGAGCCCGGTGAGAATCGCACCACTCGGCAAAACTCTTCTGGAACACCTCTTTCTGATTACGGAAATCTACATTCCCGGTAACAGCATCACGCACTGCCTCCGGGTTACACTTCAAAGAATAGTAACCTTTGCGCGTAGGATGGTCGCAAAAGAGGTCATCACAAAGCGACGGACATACCTCCCAATAGGTATCGAGTTGGTCTATATCGTGTTTGGGCAAACCTCCATGAAGGTGTGCATCGATATCTTGCAGAATCTCCGTATCGGGAGCAGATACATAGCGAGGAATGTTGAGATTGTAATCGTTGCGTTCAATCTCCTCCATAGGCACAAAGCGCGCATAATGAGGCACATCGCGTTGTGCTTGCCACACATCGACAATGCGCCGAATATCCTGCTCTCGCAGACGATTCTTAGCTCCATCTTTGATATATCCACCTTTGGCATCGATCATAAACACTCCCTTACGCCCTGACGCTTCCGACTTTTCTATAATGATGATACAAGCCGGAATACCTGTGCCGTAAAAAAGGTTGGCAGGGAGTCCTATGATGCCCTTGATATACCGTTTTTCGGCAACGAGATATTTACGAATCTGAGCCTCGGCATTGCCTCTAAAAAGGACGCCATGAGGCAAAATGCAGGCGGCACAGCCGGTCTGTTTCAGAGAGCGTACGATATGGAGAAGGAAAGCATAATCGCCATTCTTTTCCGGCGGAACACCTATTTTAATGCCTTCGCCCCAACGATGGTATTCATCTTCGAACTTTGCACTCTTCAACCACGATTTTGTTGAAAAAGGCGGATTTGCGACAATATAGTCGAAGGTCTTTAACTGGTCGCCTTCCTTAAATTGAGGATCATTAATCGTATCGCCTTGTCTGATATCGGCATAGATTTCATTATGAAGAATCATATTCATTTTTGCCAAACCGACAGTAGCATTATCTTTTTCCTGACCATAGAGAGTTGCCCCACCGGGAGTTTCACACATAGCACGAAGAAGCAGGGAACCCGAGCCGCAAGTAGGGTCATAGATAGTCGTCTTTCTCCCATTTTTGGCATTTCCTAACCCGATAACCTCGGCCATCACACGACTGACCTCGGCCGGAGTATAAAACTGGCCTTTACTCTTACCGCTCTCTGTGGCAAAATTCTTCATCAGATACTCATAAGCATCACCTATAAGATCGTCATCTGCCGCTCTATTTTTGCTAAAATCGAGGTTCTCATTCTGGAAAACGGCAATAAGTTTACTTAGAGTTTCAACTTTGTCCTTGCCTTTGCCCAGCTTGGTGTCATCTTCAAAATCGGCTACAAAAACGCCACCAAGTTGATTGGCCTCGGCAAGAGCAGCCATCTTTTTATTCATCTCCTCCCCAATATTCGGGTTACCTTTGAGAGCGACAAAATCCTCAAAGTAACAATCTTTAGGTATATCTATATCGAAACCTTCGTCATTAAGCTTTTTATCGCTGATATATTTAACGAAAAGAATGACCAACACATAATCCTTGTATTGACTTGCATCCATACCGCCGCGAAGTTCGTCACAGCATTTCCACAATGTACTATATAGTTCTGACTTTTTTACTGCCATAATGATTTTTCTAAGTTCTATTTAATATTTCCGCTATTTTAGAATGGTTGTTTCCGCAACCACTCGCTCATAAAACGATCGTAAATGATATACCCGCAAGGTGTCTGGTAGATCAATTCGTTGTCGAGCAGTTTCTTTAATGAAGCACTGACACTGCTCGCCGCCCGGAGTTTGTGGGCACTGATAAAATCTCCAGCCAAAACCTCTTTGACACACCCCTCGCGGGCAATAGCTTTCAACAGGCGCACCTGACCGAAAGAATATGTTTTCAGCAAATCTGCATACATGTAACTATACTCGGATAAAATCTGCCCTGTGACGTATGCAACCAGTTCCATATCCACATTCCGATCGTACCCGTACAGGCGGTTAAGGAGACACTGCACATACCAGGTATGACCCTCGTACTTTTCATATATTGAATTGAAAACTTCTTGATGCAATTTCACATTGTGCTCGGCAAAATGCCCTGTTGCAAAACTTGCATATTCGTCCCGTTGTATCGGACCGATTGTAAGCGGTTGCGTACTTTGATAGAACGGCCTTTTCGACGAAGTGAACATCTCCTGCATCTGATGTTGTTTGCTGCCGGCAAAGATAAAGTTTACATTGGGCAGGAACTGGATATAGGAGCGCAACAATGCTTCAACACCTTTCTCCGGATATTCAACAATCTGCTGGAACTCGTCTATGGCAACATAGCACCGCTTCTCTGACGAGCCCAGATACTCGAATATCTCTTTCAAAGTGTTTTCTTCCTCGGCCGGAGCCACATCTATCGTCACCTTAGGAACATCTGCCAATTCGTCAAAATCAAACACGGGACGGCTGCTGCGGACAAACTTACTTATACGACTCAAAGCCTTTTGCGGGGCGGAGTCCAGCTGTCCCAACACTGTACTGGCGAACAATCGTACAAAATCGCCTAATGATTGGGTTGAATAGATATCCAAATAGAAAGTATCGATATCTGGCTGCTGCTCTTTCAAACGGTAAAAGGCATGACGGATCAGCCCGGTCTTTCCCATACGACGGGGTGCTATCAATGTCACGTTGCGTCCATTGTGGAGAGCTTCGAGAATAACTCTGGTCTCCTGCTCCCTGTCGCAAAAGAGTTCTGGGCTGTAATATCCCGAAATAAGAAAAGGATTATTAGGCTTCATACTATTTCAATCATTCCGTTACAGATTTATCGTAACGCAAATATCGCAATAAAGCATAAGATGATAAAATAATCCGTTTAAAATTTGCCGTGCACGTCCACATAAGTTGTATGCAGTCTTGAGTGAATTAGTCAATGAGCACCCTATTTTTTATCAATATGAATTGACACATACCTGCCAAACAATATGTATTCTGTCAGACAACAAAATTGCCTTTACCTTATTCCCGCATTCATATATGCCAATTAAATGCATTGAAAGTAGGAAGGAACTAGCCCTTTATAGTAAAGTGCATCTTCTTCACTTAAAAAGTAAAGGGAACTTCTTGCAGAGTTTCTCCATACATTAAGTATTTCTGTGTAATCTCAGAAAGAAGATAGGGCGATTTTATATGACATATGGGTTTATCGAACATGATACTTATTAGTTGGTGGTTTGTGTTTGTGGCAATTGTCGTCGCATGACTTTCTTGAAATCCCGAACAATTTGTTCTCCCATATTTACAATAGTACTGTCGACTTTGTGTATTTCTACCGGTGTGACAGCGTTTTTGTATTTGGCTTTGCCCATACCGAACTTCATTTTATCTAAATTTCCCGAAATATTCAGTCCTAGTTTGAAGGGTATGGGCGATTTGAGTATGGATATGTGATAATTGAAATTCATATCCAAGTCTTGGTTCCCTCCTACGGCAGCCCGGTAGCGATCCATTTCTATTACAAACGGGTAGACGGTTACATTACCGTCTTCGACACTGATGTTGACAGAGATACTGTCGATCAAATTTCTCTCTTTGTTCTTGAAGAAAAATTTTTTCGATATTTCGGCAAAAGTTTCACCGTCGAGAAGGACGAGGCTATCGCCTTCAACATGGATAGCCGATCGTAACGAGGGTATTTTTATATTGAGGCATGAATCTAATCTCGACTCGGCCGATACATTGAAATCGACAGTTCCTTGAAATGACCGTAGCATGGGGACAATGGTATCTAACGAAGGAATAAAATCGACAAGTTTCCCTATATTGATATTATGAAGTTTGAAATCGAATCCGGCATATCCTTGCTCTGGTTGTCGGGCTTGATAGATCAGCGTCGTGCGCATAGTCGCATCCATTCCTTCCATACTGAGCTCTTTGAGGTGAATGGCTTGATTGCGTATATCTATTGCACCGTGTACGTTTTTGAAAACCATTTTCCCGTAACGAACCCGATTCAAATTGGTTTGTAATTCAAAATCGATATTTCGAGGAATAACGAATAGTTTTAGGGCTGTCGACGTAGTGTCGGATTCAGTTTCGATTTGAGCAGTGTCTTTTGGAAAAGAGATAGACCGAATTAACTGGTTACAATTTAGATTCTTAGAGGAAAGTGTTAATGTGGCCCGTAGTTTTTTATTGTGACGCATAGCGCCGTATAAATCGTGAATCGCACCGGTCGCTGTTAAATCGGATTTTCCTATTTTCATGGTCGCGTTATGTAAAGTAATAGCTCGATTACCGACTGAAATCGCAGTCTTTTGCATTCGAATAGGTAAAGCCGATTGTGGGGTACGTACAAAAAGTCGATTAAAACCTACTATGCCTTTTGGAATCCACAAAGAGTCTTTTAATTGTTGTGCCGTTATTGTAATCCCGGCTTTGTCCATGCCCAATTTAGTATCTCCGAGACGGCAGAACAAGGTGTCGGCTTCTAATGCGAATCCTATTTCGGGTCGGGTAGGATTGTTTTCTGTCGGTTGTAATTTTACGGTTGCAACGGTTTTCCCACAAAATAAATTTGATGTATCCGGTAGGGAGGCTTTTAATTTGTTTGCATTTAGTTTACACTCTACAAGAGCGATTCGTGTAGTATCTTGTGGGTTGGTCGTTTTTATTAAAGCCGATAGATTGTTTATCGATGAGTTTAATCGCGTTGAGTGAAAAGCCATATTTCCTATTTCGATATGGGCTCCTAATACATCGTTTCCCACGAAAGACAGTGAAGCATCGCTCGTGAATTCGAATTTCTTATTTTTGTCTCGTAAAGCCAATTCGCTCATATTTATTTTTCCTTTGGCCCGAATTCGTCCTATGTCTTTCTTTTTGATAGATGACAAACGACAACGCACGTTCATGTCGGCATCTAATTTCCCTTCGATACTCACACCATCTTGTAAAGGAAATGTTTGTGCCAATGCAGTTAGGTCTATCGTAGATTGGGTATGAAACGAGATATCGGGATCGCCTAATAGATCATTTACTTTGGCGTCGGCCAAAATATCGGTATGAGCTCCTTTGAAGTGAAATATTTTAAGATCGAGATAAGATGGCGATTGCCGCATTAAGTCTATCTGTCCGAAAAAGTTAGCTTTAAGTTCATCTATTCCATAGGGCAATTGGGCATATTGGGCGGATGCATCGTTTATTTCTATTTTTAATGTAGCTAATGGCATTTTCCCTTTTCCATATAAACCTTTTAGATTGCCATTAACTGTAACGTCGCCTTTGGCCGAAACTTTTTCTTTTTTGAGAATACTTTCGGGAATCATGTGCAGGACTGTTTCCAACGAAGGTGCATGTAGCCCGTATTGCAGATCGATATCTAATGCTTGTGCGGTCGTGTCTTTGCAGATAGAGCCGTGTATGTCTAATTTTATACCGTTAATCTCCATCATAGCATCGTGCAAGGAAAGAGCCCGTTTCGAACGATTTAGCTCGATGTCGGTTTGTAGGTGGGTGGCGATACGATGAGCCAGTAATTCACCATTTTGCCAGAACAGAATGTTTTTGTTGTTGAAATCCAACGTTAACGTAGACTGTTCTTTCTTTAAATTTGCTTTTAATTTAAGATTTGCATCCCATAGATTGGCGAATACATTCGTTTCCCGATCGTCGAAAGTGACCGTGGTATGACGTAGCGAAACGTGCTTGATGTCTATTTCGTTAATAATTGGCGAAGTAGCGGTTGTTGTATCGGGTGTATTTGTCGTGTCGGCGATCAATATATTCCAGTTGGCGATTCCATCTTTTCCTTTAAAGGCGTATATGTTTGTACTATCCAATGATAATCGGTTGATACTGATTTTTTTTTGCTGCAAATAATCGACGAGATTGATTACGGCAACGGCTTTTCGAAAAGTGGCTAATGTGTCGGTACGTTGCCATAAAGAATCACGGATAGCCTTTGATACCAATGTGCCATTTTCCAATTTTATTCCAAAACGGGGAAAAGTTGAAAAAAAGGTCAGCTCTACGCTATTCATATCGAGCTTGGCATTTATGTTTTGATTGGCTACGTTTAATACGATGGGGGTCAATTTTTCAGGCGTAAATATAAAATTTATGGAGAAAGCGATTACTGCCGAGAGAAAGACTATCAACGCTCCCAGTGTAATACCCGTAATCTTAAACAATTTTTTTGTTCGGTTTTTCATATTAACACTCTTTTAGTCATACAAAAATAACAAGAAAGTTGTGAAAGCTGTTTGTATTTGTATGAAGTAAATATTTTTTAATTGATGTCATACTCTTTTTACATAGCTGATAGTTGCCATAGAGTACACCGGTAGATTACTATTTGATTCGTAGTGACACTGTTTAACAAAGAATACTTGCTTCTGAAATCCGTTTCGCCTATCTTTGTAAGAGAAGTTTTGAAAAATGATAAGGATAATATTATGTTGGCATATACATACGTTGAACCCGGTAAGTTTGAATTGCAAGAAAAGCCGAAACCCGAGTTGAAAGATTCGCGCGATGCGATTGTGAGGGTTACTCTTGGAAGTATTTGTACCAGCGATCTCCATATCAAACATGGTAGCGTGCCGCGTGCCGTACCGGGAGTAACGGTCGGGCACGAGATGGTGGGTGTCGTAGAAGATGTGGGAGAAGATGTTATAGGTATTAAGCCGGGAGATAGGGTTACTGTAAATGTCGAAACTTTTTGTGGCGAATGTTTCTTCTGTCGTCGTGGGTATGTCAATAATTGTATGGATCCCAATGGCGGTTGGGCTTTGGGGTGTCGTATCGATGGCGGTCAAGCCGAATATGTTCGAGTGTCCTATGCCGATCAAGGTTTGAATCGTATTCCGGATACGGTAAGCGACGAACAAGCTTTGTTTGTAGGCGATATTTTGGCAACCGGTTTTTGGTCCGTGCGTATTTCGGAAATTACATCGGAGGATACGATTCTGATTATTGGAGCCGGTCCTACCGGCATTTGTACCTTATTGTGCGCTTTGTTAAAGAATCCCCGGCGTATTATTGTTTGTGAGCAGTCCCCGGAAAGAATACAGTTTTTGCAAGAACATTATCCCGACATATTGGTAACTACTCCTGAACATTGCGAGGAGTTTGTTCGTAAAAATAGCGATCATGGCGGTGCTGATGTGGTTTTGGAAGTGGCGGGAAGCGAGGATACTTTCCGTTTGGCTTGGAAATGTGCTCGTCCCAATGCTATTGTAACGATTGTGGCACTTTACGATAAACCTCAAATTTTGCCCTTACCCGATATGTATGGAAAAAATCTTATCTTTAAAACCGGAGGGGTGGACGGTTGTGATTGTGCAGAGATACTTCGCTTGATAGAATCGGGCCGTATAGATACCACGCCGCTCATTACTCACCGTTTTGCATTGAATGAAATTGAGAAAGCTTACCGTATCTTTGAAAATAGAGAAGACGGAGTTATCAAGGTTGCGATAAGAAGTGTTTGAAAATAAGATGAGTCTTTATATAAGTTTTTAAAAATATTGTATTCTAAAATTATAGAATTTATTCACAAAAGATACTTAATAACTTAAAATTCTATAATTCCCTGGACAGTGATTCCATTATCAAGTGCTCTGCTCAAGATAAAACTCGGCTAAGTGAAGATCTTAATGTTACGATAGCTAAAACTCAGAAATAGGACTTAGACTTAAGTTTTTCAAAGGATACACCCAAGCCTGAAACGATTTTTGAATACCAGCATAACTTTGATGTAGAACGTGAGAATGCCAGGGTTGCTACCAAAGAGGCTCCTAAATTGGATCCGTTTGTGCTGGCTTGGAATAAGCGTATTGAATCGATTTACTGTTATTTTGCCCTTTAAAAATACAGTAGACGGGCTCAATGTGTTTAACTCTGATAACACTATACCTCGCCAGTGTCTTTATTTACATCTTCTTCACAAGTAGAATTGTACATTGTTAAAAATAAGAAGAATGAAATAACCTCATTTATAGGACTAAGTCATGACGGAATCGAAATATTCCCCGTCACAACCTTTCGGGAAAGCTCTATCCTATTTTACACCTAATCATTAAATAGATACGATTATCGCTTATTTCATAAATACGAAATAAACGGCAAGAACAAGGCAGCCGAACGCTGCAATATGGTTCCAATGCAACGACTCTCCTTTAAAAACTACGACCGAAAATAAAGTGAATATGATTAAGGTTATTACTTCTTGTATTACCTTTAATTGCATAAGACTAAACGGTCCTCCATTCTCTCTGAATCCCAACCGATTAGCTGGCACTTGGCAACAATATTCGAACAATGCTATACCCCAACTAAGCAATATCACACCATAAAGCGGCCAATTATTGATAACCTTCATTTCTTGCAATTTCAAATGCCCATACCAAGCCAGTGTCATAAACACATTAGAAACAATAAGTAATCCTATTGAATATAATCCTTGCATTGCGTCTTATTTTGGAGTGCAAAGTTACACGAAATAGCAGTAAATAGAATAAATTTCATAGGTCAAATTTATTAAAAGCTGTACAATAAAAAGTCCCCTTCAAAAATTATTCCCCCTCGATATATTATCTCTATATTCACATAATATAAAAAATAGGCTATATCTCGGTAAAATCAAAAATTTGATTTTGTTATCAATTATATTATCTTTGTAGAAGTATATAGTAAAGCATTGTATGAATAGAACCCATATTGAAACTTTTTCATACCAGTTATCCCCTCAATACTATTTTAACAGACTGCTGAAAATTTGGTTACATAATAATTGGGGGTGGCTTCTATCTTTTTTCCTCCTTCTCGTGGGGCTATCCATTCAAAACCCTCTATTTATTTATGTAGGACTTATCATTTTATTTTTGGTATTTCCTATGATCATCTCTTACCTGTGGTTCGCTTATGCTCTACACCCCGATTGCCGTATGTCCATACTTTCAAAAACAGTCGAAATAAACAAAAACGGCCTTTCTTGTACTTTCGACGATGGACGAACAGAATCCATAGCATGGAAACGAATTACCCATATACGTTATACCTCGACAGACATTATCTTCCACTTGTCAAACTATATTTTTTTCATTTTACCATACAATTCGTTCAAATCGAATGACGATTTAGAATACTTCTTAAAAAATTTTCTCGCTCTCAACATTCAGAATAAAAAATAATTGTATATTTGAGTACAATTTTTCAAACATGAAAATGTTCAGACAAATTCTAAAATATTCATTTGCAGTCCTAATTGTCTTCTCGACAATCTTCTCATCGAGTGCACTGACGCTTGACGAAGCACGAGAGTTGTACAAGGCCGGTAAATACAAAGAAGCCGCTCCTGTATTCAAGGCACAACTGAAACGCCGCCCCAATGATGGATCGTTGAACCATTGGTATGGAGTATGCCTTTTTCACGAGAAAAAATATAACGAAGCTGAAAAATATCTGAAAATAGGGGCTAAACGTAAAGTTCTCGAATCGCCTCACTATTTAGCAGACATGTATATGGCTCAATACCGCTTTGAAGATGCCATAAGCAGTTATGAAGAATATACAGTTGCATTGTCCAAAGCGAAAAAACAAATACCCGATTCTATCGGCAAAGCCATAGCTCGTGCACGTAGAGCGAAATTAATGTTGCAATATGTCGAACGGGTACAAATCATAGATAGTTTGATAGTTGATGCCGATTCGTTTTTCAAGTATTTCAAAATGTCCCCCGAATCTGGACGGATAGGAACGAATGAAACACTAGGCATAGATATTCCCGAAAACACGATCGGCTATATTCCCCAACGCGGAGACAATGTATTTTTCGGATATCCCCTTGAAGGTAAAGGATATGAATTATGTACAAAAAATAAGCTGATAGAAGGGAAATGGAGTGACATCATACCGTTACCCAATGGTGTCAATACAGAACAAGATGAAGCCTATCCATTTTTTCTCAACGACGGAGTTACACTCTATTTTGCCTCAAATGGAGAAGGTTCGATCGGAGGATACGACATATTCATCACCCGTTTAAATCTCGAAAATAACACCTACTTGAAACCCGAAAACGTAGGTATGCCCTTCAATTCGATATACAACGATTACATGATGGCAATAGACGAGATGTTAAACATCGGTTGGTTTATATCGGATAGAGAACAAATTCCCGGAAAAGTGACAATCTATCTATTTATCCCGAATGAGAGCAAACAAACATATAACATCGATGAAATCAAAACCGATATCAAATCGCTAGCTCTGATTCGATCTATTCGAGAGTCTTGGCCGGAAAATGCAGATTATACCGATTTATTGCAACAATTGGACAATATCAAGGAAGCCCAAAAAGAGACTCGCCCCGATTTCATCTTTGCAATTTGTAACGGAATCCATTATACTAAACTTGACCAATTCGTCAGTCTTGAAGCTCGCAATCTATATGTAAAGTCCAAAGAATTACGTAAGAATATCATTCAAATAGAAACTAAGCTCTCGGAACTGCGATCTCAATATGCTAAATCGAAAGGCACAACTTTAAAAAGGCTATCGTCCGAAATTCAAAATTTGGAATCGCAACTGCTCACACTCTATCCTCAACCGGAAAATTACGAAAATCAGGCTCGAAAGATAGAACTCGATAATTTGCAAAAGGAACATAGATAGAACCTAAATCTAAGAAATATGTTTGATATATTAGCTGTTACACTACTAATAATATTAGCGCTAGTTCTAGCGGTACTGGAAATATTCTTTCTTCCCGGAATTACCATCGCAGGTATATGTTCGGTCTTATTTTATGGAGGTGGAATTTACTATGCCTATTCGGCCTTCGGAACAAATGGGGCTGTAATAACATTATTCATTGCAGCCGTCACTACTATTGCTGTCATCATAGGATTTATGCGATCTCGAAGTTTAGACAAAATGTCTCTGCATACCGAAATAAGCTCGGTAGTACCCTCCCCGATAACCCCTGATATTAAAGTCGGTGACATGGGAGTAACACTAAGTAGACTAAACCCTATGGGAAAAATCATCGTGGGAATCCACACCATCGAAGCCCGTGCAGATAATGAACTGATTGACGAAGATACACCTGTAAAAATAATCCGCATAGAACCCACGGTAGTCATTGTTTGCAAAGAAACAGAAAATGAAAAAACAGGGAATAATATAAACACTTCTAAACAAAAATAAAATTATGGTAGGATTAAGCGTATTTCTTCTAATTGGCATTATTGCCATACTCGCTGTATTCTTTTACTTCGTACCTTTCCTTTTATGGATTTCGGCACGAGTATCGGGGGTAAGAATCTCTCTTATCCAATTATTCTTGATGAGAATCAGAAAAGTACCACCACAAGTCATTGTTCGAGCTATGATTGAAGCCCACAAAGCCGGACTTAAAACAATCACGCGTGATGAATTAGAAGCCCACTATCTGGCCGGAGGTCATGTAGAACGCGTCGTACACGCACTCGTATCCGCTTCGAAAGCTAATATAGATTTAGGCTTCCAAATGGCTACTGCTATTGACTTAGCCGGACGCGATGTATTCGAAGCCGTGCAAATGTCTGTCAACCCGAAAGTTATCGATACGCCGCCGGTTACAGCCGTGGCCAAAGACGGTATACAGTTAATAGCCAAAGCTCGTGTAACAGTACGGGCAAATATTCGTCAACTGGTCGGTGGTGCAGGTGAAGATACCATATTGGCTCGTGTAGGAGAAGGTATCGTGTCGTCCATCGGCTCGTCCGAATCTCACAAACAAGTTCTTGAAAACCCGGATTCCATATCCAAACTAGTATTGAAAAAAGGGCTTGATTCAGGAACTGCATTTGAAATCCTCTCCATTGATATAGCCGATATCGACATCGGTAAAAACATTGGAGCCACCTTACAAATGGATCAGGCACAAGCCGATAAAAACATCGCACAAGCAAAAGCAGAAGAACGTCGGGCCATGGCTATCGCTCTCGAACAAGAAATGAAAGCCAAAGCACAAGAGGCAAGAGCAAAAGTAATCGAAGCCGAAGCCGAAGTTCCCAGAGCTATGGCGGAAGCCTTCCGTTCGGGAAATCTCGGAATCATGGATTATTATAAAATGAAAAATGTCGAGGCAGACACTGCCATGCGTGAATCGATAGCCAAGCCATCGAGTAAACCCGAGAAATAACGAAATCAAGTAATTAGAGAATGAATCGGACATTATAAAAATGTGTATACTCCAAGTAACAGAAAAAAATACTTAGATATACGAAACTTTTTTAGTCCGACGATTGTTATATAAGTAACAAAGAAAAATAAATAATTATGATTTACGAATTGCCTCCATTACCTTATGGTATTAATGATTTAGCCCCTGTAATCAGTCAGGAAACGATAGAATACCATTACGGTAAACATGAACAAACTTATATCGATAACCTAAATAAACTTATCGAAGGAACACCCTTCGCAGACAAGCCTCTCGAAGAAATCATCAAAGAAGCCGACGGAGCTCTATTTAATAATGCCTCCCAAGCATGGAACCACATATTTTATTTCTTCACATTCTCCCCGAATGGGAAAAAAAGTCCACAAGGGAAGTTGGCAGAAGCTATAAATAAGAAGTGGGGAAATTTCGAAAACTTCCAAAAAGAATTTGAACAAGCAGGGACTACTCTATTTGGATCTGGTTGGGTCTGGTTATCCAAAGATAAAGACGGAAATCTGGTTATCAGTAAAGAAAATAATGCAGGCACTCCTTTAACCAAAGGACTTACTCCTTTGTTAACGTTCGACGTATGGGAACACGCCTACTATATCGACTATCGCAACAGACGAGCAGAGCAATTGCACAACCTCTGGAAAATCGTCGATTGGTCGGTTGTTGAATCAAGATATCTATAATTCGCATAGTCGCGCGTGAGCGTAACTCTATCTAGCACTTTAAAATAAGCATAATGTGATGAATTCTAAAAAAGAGATGCTGCGTGAGCAGCGTCTCTTTTTGCATTTAAAAATTCAAAGATAAATTCATATAGACAAAAAAATCATAGTTTTTCTATACATTTAATAAAAAATTCATATATTTGCTTTTCAATTAGATGTAAAAACTTTATTTTTACTTTATAAAACACAAAAACCAAAGGAGTAAAATGGCTACAAAAAAATTTATCCTTGCAGAAAAAGACATACCACAAGCATGGTATAATGTCATTGCAGACATGCCCAACAAGCCAATGAGTCCATTAAATCCGGCAACCAAGTCTCCCCTAGCCGTAGAAGACCTCTATCCGATTTTTGCAGAAGAACTCTGTAAACAAGAATTAAACACTTCCGACGCATGGATAGAAATCCCCGAAGAAGTACGCGATATGTACAAAATATGGCGCCCTACTCCTCTTGTCAGAGCTTTGGGGCTCGAAAAAGCATTGGACACTCCTGCACACATCTATTTCAAGAACGAAAGTGTAAGCCCTGTTGGTTCTCACAAACTAAATTCGGCCATACCACAAGCCTACTATTGTAAAAAACAAGGTATAACCAACATCACAACCGAAACCGGAGCAGGACAATGGGGGGCTGCACTCTCTTTAGCCGCAAAAGCATTCGGATTGGAACTTGCAGTCTACATGGTTAAAGTGAGCTTCCATCAAAAGCCCTATCGACGTTCTATTATGCAAACATTCGGCGCACAAGTTATTGCTTCACCCAGTATGTCGACCAAAGCAGGACGTAAAATATTAACCGATCACCCCAATTATCAAGGAAGTTTAGGTACGGCAATATCTGAAGCGATAGAATTGGCAATGAGTACCCCCAACTGTAAATATACTTTAGGTAGTGTACTTAATCACGTATCTTTACATCAAACAGTAATCGGGCTAGAAGCTGAAAAACAAATGGAAATGGCCGGCGAATACCCCGATATTGTCATCGCTTGCTTCGGAGGCGGGTCCAACTTCTCGGGAATTTCATTCCCATTTTTACGCCATAAATTAAAAGAGGGAAAAGATATTCGGTTAATCGCAGCCGAACCTGCGTCCTGTCCCAAATTGACCAAAGGAATTTTTCAATACGATTTTGGAGATGAAGCGGGCTATACACCTCTACTGCCCATGTACACTTTGGGACATAACTTCTCCCCGGCCAATATACATGCAGGTGGACTACGTTACCACGGAGCAGGAACGATCGTCAGCCAACTGAAAAAAGATGGACTCTTGGAAGCCGTGGACATAGAACAACTCGATACATTCAAAGCAGCTACATTATTCGCTCAATGCGAAGGAATTATCCCTGCCCCGGAATCCTCTCATGCAATAGCCGCCACTATACAAGAAGCATTAAGAGCAAAAGAAGAGGGAAAAGAAAAATGCATCCTCTTCAATCTATCCGGCCACGGGCTCATCGATATGGCTGCCTATGACCAATATTTAGCAGGAGACCTTCTGAACTACAATTTACCAGAAGAAGAAATAGCCAAAAACATCAAGGAGTTAGAAAAAATAATTTAGTCATTCATCTTCAAAACAATAACAATCTTATTCGAGACACTGAAAAAATTTCACACCGAAAGTTTGTTCAATAAAAACAAATCGGTTATATTTGCATCGCTTTTCAAAAAGCGAACGGCGGTTTAGTGTAGTGGCCTAGCACGCAACCCTCTCACGGTTGAGACTCGGGTTCGATTCCCGGAATCGCTACAACAAGGAATAAAGCCTCAAAAGATTATGTATTAATCTTTTGAGGTTTTTCTTTTTCAACAAAAGACAGCTATTTCGAGATTTGACAGGTATCGCGAATCCGTAAAAAATAGACCTTGCACGGATTGGTTTGAACAATATCCCCCCTTGATACAAAACAAAAGTATTCTTCTTTTGTTAGAAAATTGAAATGGTTATAAAAAGAAACTCTGGATAATTTGGTTTCTAAACGAATTATACCTATTTTTACTTTCGGTAGAATTAGTATATTTCTGATTTATACCCCAAATATGTTTTATTAAAAAAATTTTGTATGAAAAAGTACATTTGCACAGCTTGTGAATGGGTTTATGACCCAGCAGTAGGTGATCCTGATGGAGGTATAGCTCCGGGTACTCCATTTGAAGATATTCCAGATGATTGGGTATGTCCAGTTTGCGGACTTGGGAAAGACGCATTCGAAGAAGTAACAGAATAATTTACTTCTTGCTCTCATATGGGGAATCTACATAAAATGTAGATTCCTTTTTATTTATTCCAAAAAGGAAATAAAATAATTAAGTCTATTTACTTTACTTTTCCCCAATACTATTTTTTATCATTTTAAATTCTCTACAAAATTGAATATATAAATTTGATACATGAAAATACTTATCATAGAAGACGAACCCTCCTTACGGGAAATTATGCAACGAGCGCTAGTACAGGAGCGCTATGTAGTCGAAACTGCCAGCACTTATTCCGAAGCAGATGCTAAAATCGCAGCTTATAGTTACGACTGTATTTTACTCGATATCATGTTGCCCGACGGGAATGGTCTACAACTACTAAAACACCTGAAAGAGTTACGAAAAAGAGAAAACATCATTATCATATCCGCTCGTGATTCCCTTGATGACAAAATTCTCGGATTGGATATGGGAGCCGATGACTACCTTCCTAAACCATTTCATACCGCCGAACTCCTAGCCCGTATAAAAAGTGTGTTACGGCGAGGAAAAAGCGGTGGAGAAATGGCATTGATCTTAGGAAATGTATCCCTTGAACCCGAGAGCTCCCGGGTGTTGGTCAATAACAAAGAGTTATCCTTATTAAAAAAAGAATTCGACATTCTATTCTATTTCATGCAACGCCCCAATCACTTAGTAGATAAATCGGTCCTTGCCGAAGCCGTATGGGGAGACCATGCCGACCAAGCAGATAATTTTCATTTTGTATATGCTCAAATGAAAAATTTACGTCGCAAACTTATTGATGCAGGAGCCAACATAGAAATAAAAGCCATATATGGATTTGGATACAAACTCGTTCCGCCAATCGAATAAAATCACCGTCTCATGAAACTCATATACCGTATAGCTTTACGTTTATCTTTAATTTTGATTCCGCTCATGGCACTTTGGGCGACTCTCTTCTATTTTATGATGGTAGAAGAAATCAACGACGAGGCAGATGATACACTGGAAGATTATTCCGAATTGATAATTATACGCATGCTTGCCGGCAGAGAATTGCCCTCCTTAAATAGTGGATCTAATAATAGTTATTCCATAACACCCATTGACGAAGCCTATGCTTCATCAAAACCCCATATCGAATATTACGATGCCGAAGTCTACATTCCAGAAAAAGAAGAGACAGAACCAGCACGCATCCTCTCCACCATTTTCTTAGATAATGATGATAATTACTATGAACTGAAAGTCGCCATACCGACTTTCGAAAAAGACGATTTGGTCAGGACTATCTTATTTTGGATCATACTCCTCTACTTCGTACTTCTCATAACGATAATAGGATCGACAATATGGATTTTCCACCGCAGCATGCGCCCGCTGTATGCACTGTTACACTGGCTCGACAATTACATACCGGGCAGACGCAATACACCAGTACCCAACGACACGAATATTTCTGAATTTCACAAGCTCAATGTCGCGGCACAAGAAGCGGCAAATCGTTCGGAAGAACTTTTCGAGCAACAAAAACAATTTATAGGGAATGCCTCTCATGAACTACAAACTCCCTTAGCCATTTTAGGGAATCGTCTCGAATGGCTGCTCGATAACACAGAGCTCAATGAAAAACAAATAGAAGAACTATTTAAGATGCAAAGGACATTGGGGCATATAGTTCGACTCAATAAAACGTTACTACTACTTACAAAAATTGAAAACGGACAATTCCCCGAGAGCACAAATATAGATTTAGCTTTTATAATTAAAGAACAAATCTCTCTATACAACGAAATATACTTATCACGAAATATTTCCTATACAATAAACATTCCTGAAACATTCATTGTTTTAATGAATGAGTCTTTGGCCTCTACATTAATTACCAATTTACTTAAAAATGCATATGTACATACAACACAAGACAGCAATATCGAAATCACTCTTATCAATCGCACCCTGACAATTGCCAATGATGGAACAACGCCTCTGGACACCGAACACATATTCGAAAGATTTTATCAGGGAAGCAAAAAAGAAGGTTCTACCGGATTAGGCTTGGCTCTGGTAAAAGCGGTTTGTCGATATTACAATCTGCATATAGAATATCAGTTCAAAGAGTCGAAGCACTATTTCTCCATTACTTGGCCATAAACTAAAAAAAACGATTTTTTTCAAATAATATCCCAGAATTTCAAATTCATTTCAAAATTGCTCCTAATCTTTGTATCATCAAATTAAAACAATGTCTAACTAATAATTTTTGAATGTTATGAAAAAGCTAATGATTCTTACAACAATTCTAATGGCTCTTGGTATTTCTACGGCTTGCGCAGATAACGACAAACCCATTGCTGTTACCCAATTACCTCAAAAAGCACAGCTGTTCATCAAGACACATTTCCCGAAAGAGAAAGTCGCTTTGGCAAAACTCGAACGGGATTTTCTGGAAACCCGTTATGAAGTTGTTTTCACCAATGGTTCCAAAGTCGAATTTTTGAAAGATGGTGAATGGAAAGAAGTTAAATGTAAATATTCGACAGTGCCAACAGCTATCATTCCTGCACAAATTGCAAGCTATGTATCCCAAAACTATCCAGATACACAAATTGTACAAATCGATAGGGACAAAAGAGATTATGAAGTGAAACTTACGAATCGATTAGAGCTTACATTCGATTTAAATTTCAACCTAATCGACATAGATGACTAATACGTTAGTCTCAACCGATTTTAACTTACCCACCTTATTGAAATAAGGTGGGTAAGTTTTTTAAATAACTCAAATAAAACTCTACTGCCTAAAAAAATACCGTTGGAGAGTTCCTCTCCAACGGTATTAAAAACAAACTATACTTATATACTTATTTGATAATATCCAAGTGCTTGAAACACTTTTCGATTTTTTCAAGAGCCACATCTACTTGTGCTCGTGTATGCGTAGCCATTAGAGAAAATCTTATCAACGTATCCTTAGGCGCAACAGCCGGAGAAACAACCGGATTAACAAAAATACCCTCATCAAACAAATCGCGAGTTACCCGGAATGTTTTCTCATTATCACGAATAAACAACGGAATAATAGGCGTACATGTATTCCCTATCTCACAACCTATACGTCTGAATCCTTCCAAAGCATAATTCGTCACGTCCCACAAGTTGGCTATACGTTCCGGTTCACTCTCCATAATATCCAAAGCAGCACCCACCGCCGCAGTCGAAGCCGGTGTAATACTTGCACTGAAAATATAGGAACGAGAGTTATGACGTAAATAATTTGCCGTTACCTTATCCGTAGCGATAAAACCGCCCAACGAAGCGAATGATTTACTAAACGTACCCATAATGAGATCCACATCATCGGTCACACCGAAATGGTCGCATGTTCCACGTCCGTCTCGTCCGAAAACACCTATACCATGTGCTTCATCGACCATCACTGCTGCATTATACTGCTTAGCCAGACGTACAATTTCAGGAAGATTGGCTACATCGCCTTCCATAGAAAACACGCCATCGGTCACTATCAATTTCACCTTATCAGGATTGCAATTACGCAACTGGTCCTCCAACGATTGCATATCGTTATGGCGATATTTCACCGGAGTAGAGAAAGACAAACGGCGACCTTCGATTATCGAAGCATGATCGAGTTCGTCCCATAAAATATAGTCTCCGCGTCCAGTGACACAAGAGACTACCCCCAAATTGACTTGAAATCCAGTTGAATAAATAATGGCTTCTTCTTTCCCTACGAACTTAGCCAACCGATGTTCCAACTCCTCATGAATGTCCAATGTTCCATTCAAGAATCGGGAACCGGCACAACCCGTACCATATTTACGGATAGCGGCAATAGCAGCCTCTTTAATTTTTGGGTGATTGGTAAGACCTAAATAACTGTTCGAACCGAACATTAAAACTTTTTTGCCGTTGATTAAGACCTCGGTGTCCTGATCGCTTTCTATTTTACGAAAATAAGGATAAACACCAAGGGCTTTGGCCTTCTGCGGAGCATCATACTTCGACAGTTTTTCTTGCATCAATTTCATAGTTTATGCTGAATGTGTATTTGTTATAAACTATCTGCACTATTTCTAGTCACGATATACCTTGAAAATGCAGGTTGCAAAGATAACATAAATATCCGAAAGGAAATCATTTTTCACTTAAAAAAGTATCTATCGAAACGAATTTTTCTTACAGATGCAAACTTTTTATCACCTTCTTTTTTAAGAATAAATCTTAGCTTCACAAACAGAAAATTTTTATACCATTAAAAATCAGATTTATAAAATGAGATGAAATCGCAAGGAGCAATCCTTTTGTAATAAAATCTACTTCTTATTACCAAGAATTTGAAAAAAATTGCGAAATTTGCCGATTGTAAACTCAAAAGACAGAGAACAATATGAAATTCTCAGCACGACAAATAGCAGAATTCCTGCACGGAGAGTTGGTTGGAAATCCCTCGGTAGAAGTCAATAACCTGTCTAAAATTGAAGAAGGAACACCCGGTACTCTCTCTTTCCTTGCCAATCCCAAATACACGCACTATATATACCAAACCCACGCCAGCATAATTCTGGTACATAAAGACTTTGAGCCGGAACATCCTATCGAAGCCACTCTTATCAAAGTCGACGACCCATATGCCTGTTTAGCTATGCTTCTCAATTTGGTAAATGAAGCGACTATTGCCAAACGTGGTATTGAACAGCCCAACTATGTCTCCTCGTCGGTCACACTCCCCGACGATATCTATTTAGGAGCGTTCGCCTATATCGGAGAGCGGGTAAAAATAGGTAAAAATGTAAAAATCTATCCTCAGACCTATATCGGGAATGATGTAGTTATCGGCGATAACGTTACCATTTTTGCAGGAGTAAAAATCTATCACAGCTGTGTCATCGGCAACAATTGTATTCTGCATGCGGGAACCGTTATCGGAGCCGACGGATTCGGATTCGCACCCCAAGCCAACGGGGAATATGCGAAAATCGCTCAAATAGGAAACGTCGTACTCGAAGACAACGTCGAGATCGGAGCCAATACAACAATAGACCGAGCTACAATGGGTTCTACGATTATCAAAAAAGGTGTGAAACTCGACAACCTGATACAAATCGCACATAACGTCGAAGTAGGAGAACACACGGTTATTGCGGCCCAAGCGGGAATTGCCGGTTCGGCAAAAGTCGGCAGCCACGCTATGATAGGCGGTCAAGTAGGAGTCGCCGGGCATATCAAACTGGGAGACCGAATTCAAGTCGGAGCCCAATCGGGTATACCCAATCATGTCGAGAACGACGCCGTAATCATGGGATACCCTGCTGTTCCTTCCAAAGAATTTGCCAGACAAGTCGTTTACGTAAAACGGCTTCCCGAACTTACCCGTACGGTGAAAGCTCTCGAAAAGGAGATAGAAGCATTAAAAGAACAATTGAAAAATAATAAACTATAATATCGATGAAACAGAAGACTCTAAAAAACAGCTTTTCGGTCAGCGGTAAAGGATTACATACCGGATTGAATATTACGGCCACGTTCCTACCGGCCCCCGAAAATCACGGATACAAAATACAACGCGTCGACCTCGAAGGACAACCCGTCATCGAGGCATTAGCCGAAAACGTAGTAGAAACAAGCAGAGGAACGGTCATAGCCGACGGAGATGTAAGAATAAGCACGATCGAGCATGCGATGGCTGCTTTGTATGCAGCAGAAATAGACAACTGTCTCATTCAGGTAAATGCACCCGAAATGCCCATTCTCGATGGCAGTGCTGCTGTTTACGCCGAAGAAATAGAGCGCTGTGGACTCGAAGAACAAAATGCCGAACGGGAATATTATCTTATCAAATCAAAAATCGAAATCCACGACGAAGAAACCGGTTCTTCAATCGTAGTATTACCAGACGATGAGTTTAGTATCAACACGCTCATCTCATTCGACTCTCCTATCTTGAACAATCAATTCGCCAGTCTCGACGATCTGCACGATTTCAAAAAAGAAATTGCCGGGGCTCGCACATTCGTTTTCGTACGAGAAGTAGAACCGCTGGTAAAAAATAATCTCATCAAAGGAGGAGATTTGGACAATGCTATCGTTATCTACGATCAAAAAACCTCACAAACCGAACTCGACAGGCTTGCCGACCTTTTAAACGTTCCTCACAAACACGTCGATGAATTGGGGTACATCAACAACAAACCGCTCGAATTCGAGAACGAACCGGCCCGTCATAAACTCCTCGACATTTTAGGGGATATAGCACTGGTTGGTAAACCCATAAAAGGTCGTATCATCGCCACTCGACCCGGGCATAAAATCAACAATCAATTCGCTCGGCTCATTCGCAAAGAAGTCCGTCGCCAAGACATTCAATGCCCCGCCTACAATCCCAATAAAGAGCCGCTTATGGACGTCAATCGTATCCGTCAGTTGCTCCCCCACCGCTATCCCTTCCTATTGGTCGATAAAATTATCGAAATGGGAACACGCCACATCGTAGGTGTAAAGAACGTTTCGGGTAACGAACCTTTCTTTCAAGGGCATTTCCCTGCCGAACCCGTTATGCCGGGTGTTCTTTTGGTCGAAGCTATGGCTCAAACCGGAGGTTTGCTGGTATTAAGCACCGTCGACGAACCGGAACGCTATTCGACCTATTTCATGAAAATAGACAATGTCAAATTCCGCCAGAAAGTCGTACCGGGAGATACCGTCATATTCCACTTATCACTGATGACCGAAGTGCGTCGGGGATGCGCCTATATGAAAGGATATGCTTTTGTAGGCGAGCGCATTGTCACCGAGGCCGAATTCATGGCACAGATTATCAAGAATAAATAAATCTAAAAAGCAAATAAATGAAACAACCGTTAGCATACGTTCATCCCGACGCAAAGATTGCGAATAACGTAGTAATCGAACCATTCGTAACCATAGACAAAAATGTAATCATCGGCGAAGGGACACAAATAGGTTCCAACGTTACTATTCTGGAAGGTGCGCGTATTGGCAAAAACTGCAAAATATTCCCGGGAGCGGTTATCTCGGCGATTCCTCAGGACTTGAAATTTCAAGGAGAAGATACGACCGTGGAAATAGGCGACAATACGACACTGCGCGAATGTGTCACCGTAAACCGGGGAACCGCAGCCAAAGGAAAAACCATAGTGGGAAGCAACTGTTTGATTATGGCTTACTCACACATCGCCCACGACTGTGTTGTCGGAGATAACGTCATTATATCCAACGCTACGCAAGTGGCCGGAGAAGTGATTATCGATAACTATGCTGTGATTGGCGGCGGGAGCCTCATTCATCAGTTCAGCCACATCGGCGCACATGTGATGGTACAAGGAGGTTCTCTCATCAACAAAGATATACCACCCTACATCAAAGCCGGCCGCAATCCCATATCCTATGCCGGAATAAACTCCATCGGGCTCCGTCGGCGCAATTTCAGCAACGAAACCATTTGCAATATCCAAGAAATCTACCGTTACTTGTACTTGTCCGACATGAATAACAGCGACGCGATAGAACGTATCGAGGCAGAACTGCCCGCAACCAAAGAACGGGACGAAATCGTATTGTTCGTCCGCAATTCAAAACGGGGTATCATTAAAGGATATCTATAATAATATCTACCAATTTATATCAAAGATGAAAGGGCCGATACGTGATGTACCGGCTCTTTCTTATTTTCCCCATGTTAAAAGTTCAGCCTCAATCCCAATCCACCGGTTTCGGGAACAACCATACTCAATTCATACGATGTAGCTTGCGACTTAATTCCACCATTCGCATTATAAATAGACGCTACGCTTTTCACATCGGCGCGTGCTTTTTTCCACAAAAATACCCCACCAACGATACATCCAACTCCTGCTATACCACCTATCGCAAGTCCTTCAACCGCTCCAACAGATCCAGCAATTACGCCAGTGACGACAGCACAGCCTCCATTGGCTATCAAGACCCATGCCCATACATTTTTTCGCTTGGCCCCTTTATAATAATCATACGCAAATTCTCTACCTATCGACAACCTACGTATCTCTTCTTTCGTCAGTTTTTGCGCTCCCCTATACAGACTTAAACCTTTTGCCTGTATCTCTTCACCCGAAAGAATATTCGAATCTGTTCCCGAAAAAGAATTGGAGGAATTATTCCCAGCCGTAGCAGCTTCCATACTTTGCGTTGACAAAGCCATCTGAACAGGTTCCTCTGTTGGCGATTCCGACATGACTACCAATCCCTGTTTCACCGCCATACCGGCTTCCAACGGGGAAAGAGATGGTTCACTCAATCGAGTCCGGGTATAATCGCTACCGGCTTCCACAACTTCGAGCGATGCAACCTGCTCCCCTTCTCTGAGGATATGTTTGCCGGTCACCGGGTGAACAAAATAGCTATCTTTGGAATAGACCTCCAACTTACTATTCGGCCATATTTCCTCCTCCGTCAAATCGATATACACATCTGTACCGTCTATCGCAACGATATGACCCACGTTAGCCGAGGAATCCACAGCCATTTCGATACGTTTCAACGGCATGCCCACCTGTATGGACTCCAATGTCTGTGACGGAACAGATTTGGCAGTCGAATAATCTCCGAAAACATCTTTCACTATTAACGAAGAAATTCGTTTACTCTCTTTCCTTATCCGTTTTTTGGTAACCGGATGCACGAAATAACCGGGTTTGGAACAGACCTCCAATATATCCCCCTTTGCAATTTTTCCTTCTGCCAAATCGATATATACGTCATCTCCCTCTACCGCAATCACATAACCGTCTGCCGATGTTTGTGCTTGTGTCGTCCATGCGACCGCCATACACAACGACAAAAACAATCCACACTTATTTCTCTTTCTCATATCTGTTTTATTTATGCTGTAAATATTTTTCAAAATGTCAATCGCACACCCAAGCCTCCGGTTGCAGGAGCGACCAAACTCAAACGGCAGGCATAGTCGCTCTGCTTACTCATAGTATTATAGTCTCGGGCTATTTTTTTTATGCTTATAGCAGATGCAATCTCCAAACCTGCGCCTATCAACATGATACCGCCACCAATCGGACTCACTATATAAAAAAATTCACCATACTCATCAAAAATTCCACTACCAGCACCAATAGCCCCCAACACTATCAACCCCCAGCCCCAATTACTCATCGACTTCGCAGATTTATAGCGAAAATACAAGTTAGAGTGGTCGGCAAACAACATTCGGGCATCGTCTTTGGAAATCTTCTCCGTTCCCATATATAAACTAAAACCTCTGGCTTTCATCTCATCGCCATAATTTCCGAATCCGCTGGCGCTACCCATTACCCGGCTCTTGGCATCTCCATTGAAATATTGGTTCAGGTTACGACCTATCCCGATGAACGCTTTCTGTATCGCCTGACCGGTAACCGTCTGTTTGAAACCATCGGCGCCGCCGTTCAACTGCGCGCCGCCCAATGCGCCGTATTCCATCGACAACTGCGACTTTCCTTTCGCTTTCCCCGTCCCGCTACTCATAAACAAAACCTCGCCGGTCTGCAAATCGACAACCCGGGCGGTAATACTTACCGAAGCTGTCAAGGTCGCCACCTCCACATTCGACATGTATTGTGCTCCGAGATTTTTTCCGAAACCGGCCTGAAAAGCCCCCATAATCGACGCCAAAGGAATACCCGTTCTCACATTGACCACATCGGGCTTCTGCATGGTCACCTGAACTACATATTGAGCCCCGGCTATTTTCCCCCGCTGTATCGCGGTATTGGGATCTATGTAACTCCCGGTCAAATCGGTCTCGTCCATTTGCATTCCCATCACCGTACGATCGAGTAGCCGAACCTTGTCGCAAAACATCAATTGCTCCATCAACAAATCGGACACATACGTTCCGAAATACCCCACACCGACCACATCGTTCACCTGTGCCGGAGCCACAAATACCGAGACCTTTTCGTCTGTTGTTCTGACTGGATCAACCGATAAAACAGAAGGGCGATTCTCCTTAGCAGCCGGGGGCCCATATACATCGCTCGACGATTCAGAATGACTCGACTGGGACATCGCATTACATTGAACGGACATTCCCACTTCTACCTTCGACAGACTTTGTGCTGGAACGGCCTTTGCCAGAGAATAGTCGGTATACACTTTTACGACTTCGAGCGAAGCAACTTGCGACGGTTCTCTCTTTAATCGTTTCTTAGTAACCGGGTGAATGAAATAGCCCTCTTTTGAATAAACGGCCACCTTATCTCCCGGCTTTACTTTCCCGGCCGCTAAATCGATATAAACTTTTTCGCCTTCGACAGAAATTACATACCCGGCCGCTTCGTTCTGCGCTTGTATCGTACCGCCTGCTGCCATCGAAAAAACGAGAAATACGATACAGATAATACATTTTATCTTCATACCTGCTACATCGTCCTGTCCCCCTTCGAACGAATTTAAAATAAAAAAGCGTAGGGAACATTCTGCTTATTTTCACGGAGGTATCGCCAAACACCCATTCACGAAATAAACAGCCCACCCCACGCCTTGCCGGTATAACCTCACCCCTTGCTGGGGTGGTATAGGCAAGCATGAGCGTTTTGTGACTGCTCTATCCTTCGTGAATTGAAAATTGGCGATTTTCCATGAAAGGATAAGCAAAAACGCTTTTATCAAAAAAAGGTTATCGAACAAAGCCACAGCTCACATTCGACACCGCAAATGTAGTGCAAACCAGAGACAAATGCAAGTTATGTTTGCGATTTGTTAAAAAAGTCCCCAAACTCATACACACTATAATATATAATTTTATTGCATTATTTTAAATAAAATATTTCCTTGATAAACAGATAAAAGACGATTGACAACCTCCATACTCTGATCAGGGGTACAATCATTTACTATAATACACTCTAAAGTTCCTTTATATGTCTGATTTATAACTGAATACAGACAACTTTCAATATATTGTTCTACATTGTAGACGGGTATTATTATAGAAACATTTACCATATCACTAATCAATAAAGTATATATTATCTAAATCTTTCAACCATGTTTCATAGAAGAACCTATTTTTTCCATATGAATTATCGAA
>ERZ779894.397-NODE-397-length-50605-cov-3.225025_pt1 | contig 50605 bp, 41 predicted proteins | sample MGYA00511587_ERZ779894 | MGnify/ENA primary metagenome ERZ779894 (study PRJEB29588, sample SAMEA2160490) | human gut metagenome | biome: human gut; feature: human-associated habitat; material: faeces | place: Denmark | collected 2008/2010 ... | reverse complement strand
CCCGGCGCCTTTGCCCCAACTGCGGCAAGCCTGCGCCCGAGGGGACACGTTTCTGCACCAAATGCGGGACAAAATTAACGTAACTTTCCCGCGATTCCGCAAGCCGCGCTCCATGATATCGGGGAACATGCGGCAATGATAAAACGATCAACAACAGAAGCTGTTTTTTCCATACGCATATGTTTCTCCCTTTGATCAACACACATGTTGAAAACGTTCTTCTACAAAAATACACGGGGTCAGAACCTGACAAAAAATTTTTGATTGAACCCAATTTTTCCATGCAACAAAAAAAAGATCTGATGCGTTTGCTCTTACGCATCAGATCTTTTTTTGCTTTTGATATACGATTGATATGGAAAATTCCACCTTTCCGTGCTTATGCTGTCCGTTTTGGTCCAACAGTTGTTTGCGCTTTTTTCTGTCGGAAAAACAGGAAACACAAGGGGAAAACGTTGTGTCAAGCACACCCCTCCAACGGTACCGATTATGTGGATCTGACTGTTCCAAACAAACAACAGGGAGATAACAGAAAGCGGCAACAAAAATAACCCGATTGTAAACCACCATTTTCCAAAATATTGATGTGCAAACAACCACGTCTCGTTGCTTTTCATAGACATTGCCGTTCTGTATCCGTATATGTGATTGATCTTTTTCGGGGGTCTGGTTACAAATATTCTTCCAAATCCGATCATCATGATGGGAATCAGTAAATCGATGATCAGCATAAACAGCCAAAATGGATGCATGAAACGATCCATCCTCCCTTGACACATCAATGCGATTTGTACGTATGGAAACAAAGAATTTTTCGTTTTTCTTTTCCGTCATTTTTCGACAGGTGGTACAATATTTTCTTGGGGCAACGGATAACGCTGACGAATGCGGTGCAGCACATGCCCAAACTGTTTTGTGACGCCAAGCATGATAAAATAACCGGCGACACCCACGCACAACAGCGCAAGATATGGGATAAAATAAGAGAAAAATTCACCTGCATCGGCAAAAAAGCTGCCATTGTTCTGAAACGTGGTGATCGATTTCGGCAAAATCTCGGCAATCGCCAACAACGTTTGGCTCACTGCGGTCCACAAACAAATAGACGGCATGGGGTTTTTCTTTGCTTTGACAGCTTGATCGGTATCTTTTTGCAGACGAGCCGATCTCTTTGCACCCTGATATTCCTGTGCCAAATAAATACACAGAAACACCAATACAAAGGCGGGAATCAAAAAGGCGATCAGTCCCAAGATCCAGTAGCCGACATGTTGCATCATATAGGAACCAAACTCTCGGAGTAAAGCAAAGTTAAATGCCACATCATACATGGCAGCCCCTGCGAGCAACTCCTCGGCGGCGCGCAACAAAAACAACAATACGGACTGAACAAACAGCACCGCCATTTGCAACCGCGCACCGCGTGTCCCCAATTTGACCACCGCGTAGGCCACAACGCCCCACAGTGCAAATTGGCATAACATCGGCAACAAACGAAATGTTACCATAAAATCCAATGTCTCTACAAACAAATTGGTGCTTGTGAGATTCATCTCCAAAATCATGACGCCCAGCGTCACCGCCGCCTCGGCGATCAGTACCGCAAACAGCGCATAAAAAAAGGTCCAGCGTGTAAGACTGCGGCGAAACGCACGCAACTGCACATTTTCTACCACGGCACGCCGCCGCTGACCTTGACGCATTTCATCACGCTGCCGTCGCGTGGGTCGTTTCCGCGACTTGTTGTTTGAAACAGGCGAGGTGGTATCGATTTGGGACATATTGCCCACGGTCTGTGGCGCTTTCTCTTCGTGATTTGTTTGATCGTTCCCACGCATCTGATCTGTTTCACCCGAGGCTGTCGGCACATGGGGCGCTGTGTCGTTTCGTTGTTTTTTCATCGCTCCTCCGGTTCCGTTTGAACATCTTGGTTCTTTTCTGCGGCGTGCAAATTTCGTTGTTTATCCAGATAATTTTGCAAAATAATTTGTGCGGAGAGCGCATCGACCACGGCTTTTCGTTTTTTCGATTTGACATTGCCCGCACTGAGATATTGATGCGCTGCCACCGTTGTCAGTCGCTCATCCTGCGCAATAACCGGCAATTCCGTGATGGTGCGCAACTGTGCCATGAGTGCCTCTGCCTTTTCTGCCCGCGGCCCTGCAGAGCCGTTCATGTTGAGCGGCTTGCCTACCACAATGGCGCAAACATGATGCGTTTCTGCTACTTGCGCCACTCTTTTGGCGCAGGATTCGATATCATATGCCACAATGACGTCAAGTGCCCCCGCCAACAATCCGCTGGGATCTGACAGGGCAAGTCCCGTTCGTCTGTCCCCGTAATCCACGCCCAATATGCGCATCTCTTCCATACATATTTTCCTTTTGTTCTGTTCCCTTTTGGTTGTTTTGCTCTGTCGAGAGGCAGTTTGATGCAAACAGAGCTCGCTTCACATCCTGCAACAAACAAGATTGCTTATGCGCGATGTGAGGCAAGTTTCAGAATATGGGCACGCACCTGCGACAAATACGGCAACGCCTCCACGCCGCCCTCCGCGTGCCGTGCGGCCAGGGCCTGTGCAAAATTTGCGAACAGACACGCCTGCGCTGCGTTTTGGGTACGAAGATATTCCGCTGCAAATGCGCCGGAAAATGCCGCCATGCAAGTCACAGCTTCGCCCCCCTCACGCATTTCGCTGGGGTACAATTCCCTTGTATGCATGCCGTCATATAAATAAATGCCTCGTCGACCGAAATTGATGACATAATACGAGGCGGAAATGCAAATAGAGAGCTTGATGGCAAGATTGCTGATACTGTACGTATTGCTTCCTGTCAGCGTCGCCGCTTCCCGTTCGTCGGCCAACAGCACGCGAATTTGTTTTCCCGTATTCTCGCCGTCTTTGAAAAATTGTGCCGCGCGTCCCGTCGTTGCACGGAACAATACAGGACAATTGTGCTTTTCTGCAAGGGCGAAAATATGTTTCAACACTTCCGGTTTCTGTGTATCTTCACAGTAAACCGCGTCAGGCAAACAGGTAAACGCACTCTCCACCTGTGCACGACTCAACTGCGTATGTTGCATGGGAAATTCGTCGCGTTGTGTTTTTTCTGCTCCGCGGCGCACCACCTGCAAGGTGGTGTGATCTTCTTTGTCTGCGTGTAAAAACCGCGTGGATACTTCGTTTTTCGCATAGATCCGCCGCAAAATCTCCCCGGCATCATCGGCCCCCGTCTGCGCACAGTGCAAACAATCCAAGCCGCTGCGCGACAGGGAAACTGCCGTCAAAGAACCGCTGCCACCCACGCCGAAGCGATAAGAAGTATGTTCGGTATCCGTCTGAAGCGTCGTCAGCGCCGGCGCAAATGCCAAAATCCGCCGCTGTTTGTTCATTGCCGTCTGTCCTTTCCGTCAATCGTATCGCTTTTCGATTCCTGTAGACTGCAACGACATTTTTCTTTTTTCAGTCCCTGCACCAACATTTTGCTTGCGCATTGCTCGGTCGTTGCTGTTCCTATGATAACGGTTTTATTATAACGGATTTTTGGAATTTTGTAAAGAAATTCCGTTAAATTTTATGTTTTTCCCACAAAGCTATTGATTTTCCCTTGGAACTATACTAAAATAAGTACGAATTTGTATCAATGACACGCACCATACAAACACGAACATATTCCACGCATGACATCTGCATCTTTGGCATACAAAGTCGCGCGTTAGGATATTTGATCTTGTAAAACTGAGGAAAGGAGCGGATGGCGGAAACAGATGTACCGCTGTCCTATTACGACCATGGAAACAACGCAAAAACCAAAAAAATTTCGCCGTATCGGTGTATTGACCTCCGGTGGTGACGCGCCGGGTATGAATGCCGCCATTCGTGCAGTCACGCGTACTGCCATCGACAACGGCGTGGAAGTCATGGGTATTTTTGACGGTTATCAAGGGCTGATTGATGACAACATCAAACCCCTTAACAGCCGTGACGTTTCCAACATTATCACCCGCGGCGGTACCATTTTGTACAGTGCACGCTGCCTTGCATTCAAAGAAGAGGCAGGAATGCAGCAGGCAATTCAAACCTGTGAAAAACACCACATTGACGGCATTGTCGCCATCGGTGGTGACGGAACCTTCCGCGGTGCAACGGATTTGTCTGCGCGCGGCGTTGCTACCATCGGTATTCCGGGTACCATTGACAACGATATCACCGCATCCGATTACACCATCGGATTTGATACCGCAATGAATTGTATCATTGACTTTACGGACCGTTTGCGCGACACTTGTGAGTCACATCTGCGCTGCAGTGTTGTCGAAGTCATGGGTAACCACGCCGGATGGCTTTCTCTGGAAGCGGGTATTGCAGTCGGTGCATCTGCGATCATGGTAAACGAACTGCCGTTTGATGAAGAGGCATGTATGCAAACGCTGATTTCCCAGAAAGAAAGCGGAAAACATTCCTTTATCGTTATGATTGCAGAGGGCAACGGCGACTACGGCGAGCAGCTGACCAAACGCATTCAGGAGCGCACGGGTATCGAGAGCAAGTTTGCCCGTCTGGGCCACGTACAGCGCGGCGGCAGCCCCACTCTGCGCGACCGACTGATCGCATCAGAAATGGGTTCTGATGCCGTAAAGCTGATGCTGCAAGGCAAGAGCGACCTTGTGATGTGCTATCAAAAGGGTCATGTCGTTCCGGTAGAAATCGCATATTCTCAGACACTGGACCGCATGTACAAACACAAATTGACCCAGGAGCAGATCGACGCCATCAATCCGGCACAGCGCGCCGAGATGGAAGCATATTGCGCACAGAGATTGTCCTATATCAAACAGCTCTATCAGATGGCAAACGAGTTAGCACAGTAAACAGTTTGTATGTGACATCTGATGTCATAACAAAATGCCCGTCGGAATATTCCGACGGGCATTTTGTTACTTGCAAAAATAGGATGATCAACACGCTTGTGTATGTATCCATACGATGTGTCTTCATACAACGTATATTCGTTCCCTTTTCTTTTTGATCCGTTTTGCGCCGAAAAAGTGCGCACCGTAAATCAATACCGCCACCAACATGATGGGAGATAACAAAAGCATCAAAGCAATATTATGAGGAAAACAGTGAAAAAAATCTGGCGCAGTAAACGCTCCTCGAAATAGAACCCAATCGCCTATCAAATATGGCATGACCGTTGCCTCAAAAGCGCAATAAGAGATAAAGATCATGAAAAGATAAATGCGATTTTTCAGTAACATCAAGAAAAAGAGGGTGACGGTCACATAAAACACCATCGCGACGGCACACTGCACCAAGGGAATCCATATATTCACCCGCGGGGCGCTCTGATGGAATAGCTGTTCGTTGATCCGAATACTCTGATTGACCTGATAAAAAGCAATCGCGACACATGGAAGATAGACAAGTTCCAAGCTTCCCAGTAACCGCAGATAACGAAACAGAAGCGCCTGACAAACGCCGGGCTTGCAAGCGCGGATGTAGTCAGCAGAAGACTTGCGAAAGATTTCCTCAAAGCAAAACGCCGTAATAACTAACACAAAAAGAAACACCACAAATTGCAACCACAGATACAAATCGTTTGTAACGCTCGGTGTCCCGTCGGCTTCCCAACTGCTTGAGGTGGCAAACGGCCTTTTGGTCAGCAATAAAATAATCAGATATGCCACAAAACAAAGATAGGGAATGCGTATGCAAAGCAAGTCTACTCGTTTACTATACCGTACCATTTGTATGCTCCTGATAGTATGACCACAGCTCGTTCATCGTCGCCTCCCGCCCCAGCGAATGCACAAACGCTTCATAGGGCAGATCACAGGCAATTTGACCTTTGGTCAGCATCACAACCGTACTTGCCAAGGATTCAATATCATCTAAAATATGTGTTGAGATCAAAACGATCTTCCCTGTAAAGCACGTTTTGATGCTTTGATAGAACCGAAAGCGTTCCTGTGGGTCTACCCCAGCCGTCGGTTCATCCAAAACAACCAGCTTGGGATCTCCCAGCAGCGCGGCAGCAATTCCTACGCGTCGCTGCATCCCCTCGGAACATTTTTTAAAAACCGTATTCAGAAACGGGGTCACATTGGCTTGTTGCGCCACCCTTTCCACCTCTGTGAATATGTTGTCTTTTGCAACACCCTTGAGCTCTGCCACAAACCTGAGAATTTCACGCACTTTCAAAGTGGGGTATACATCAAACCGCTGCGGCAGATACGACAGCATACGCGCGTAGTCAACACTGCCGCAAGGAACGCCTTCCAACGTAATTTCACCCGAACCGTGCAACATGCCGGTCAAGCAGTGCATCAAAGTTGATTTTCCGCTGCCGTTTTCCCCAACCAGCAGCGTGATACCCGGCGATAAAGAAAGCGAGATGTTTTTTAGGACGGGCACATTCTTTTTGTACCCAAATGTCAAATCTTTGATTTGCAGCATGGCTTTCCCTCCCATTAGCTGACCGGTATCAAAGCAAAATCGTCAAACACGGCGGGAAACGAACCCGTTGTTTGATAAGTCAGCAAAAAAACCGTTTTCATTTCGCCCCACGCTTCCTGGCGAATCTCTCCTGTTTTCGGATCCATATGCGTTAGATACTCTTTTTTTTCCCGGTAACTTGCAACATATGTTTCCTCGTTTTGGCGCATATCATATCGTGCGACAATGAATCGTATCCCGTCATGCGTAAACGTTTGCAAGTCTCCGGTAAAAAAGCACACCGTCGATCCCCGATCCTGTATGGTATAGGTCGTCCCGCTCGCACGCGCATGCAGATTGCTTGCCAATGTCTGCACACTATGGATCGTTAAATCATATTCTTTTTCCGTCTCATCTCCGCCGATGGACGGCAAAAAAGCAAAGTTGGGCGGTAAACAACAACCGGAAACCGAGGTATAAATACTTCTGGTACCGGCAAAATCAAAATACGAAACGCGACCTAACGCCTCAATATGCAGCACAAAACGATCGGTGGGTGCATCGAGGATCAGTTCATCGTCACGACGCTGATAGGAAACAGACGCCTGATCTACTTGCAGTTCTTTCACTTGAATGCTTTCATCTAATCGCAGCACAACCGTACCTGACGCCTGTTCTATCTCGATATCCAAAGAATATGCAGACCATTCTCTCATCCAAATCTCTCCCGTATAAGAACGGACAACAGCAGATTGCGCTATTATAGGCGGATAAAGCTTTTGATATACATCATAAACGGCAGGTCTCAATTGCCGGTACAAACCGGCACACACGCCGGTGCATAATAAGCAAATGCACAATACGCAGACAGTCCTCATTCGAAATCGTTTTTGAGAGATAAGATACAGTAAGGCGGCAAATACGGCGCAAAGCGCCAACACAAATCCCGTTTTTGATGCCATTTCCGCATCCAAAAGTGGCCCGCGAAATACCAACGAGGTGCTTCCAATCTCTACACGCTGTAAACAGATCAATCGTGCAAACCAGCAATTTTCAAACCCCAAAGTTCCCCTGTCACACAAAATCCAATGGTTGAAAACCGAAAACAGTAACGTAAACGGAATGGAAAACAAATATGCATATTTGCTTGTGACAATCCAACCGCAGAAAAATCCGATCGTTGTCATCCAGCTTAAAATCGATCCCCAACGACAAGATGCATATAAAATAGTTCTCAACCAATATAAAATCGTCACATGCTCGGCAACCGCCCCAATTGTCAGATAGATCCACGCAATGAAAAGAACCGTTACAGCTGCCAAATAAGAAGCAAACAGATGAGAAAGGCAAATTTTTTTGCGGGGAACAAAGCAAATCTCTTCTAACAAGGAAGGCTTCTGCGCAAAAAACACGGCCATACAAAAAGCCACAATATACAAAGCAAATTCAAAGTATTCCATGCGTTGAAAGCCGTCAAAATAATTGACCGTATCATCCGACAAATAAAAATTAAAGCACACGGAAAAAAAAGAAAATGCCGCCAACAAAAAAAGATACGCCAATCGATAAAGGGGAGAACGAAAAATAATTTTCAAATAATTGCAAATCAAACGTCTCATTGTACTTTACCTACCATTTGGAATTGTAAATGTGTGAAAGATTTGAAATAAGGGCGCACACGATGATAAAAAGTTATACCAATGTATCGGAGGCGTGTAGAAAAAAGTTTTGAAGAAATAACGTATTTGTTGTCGTTACAATACTCATCGTCAGCTATGGTGATACCTGTATCATACTGTTGTTGCAATTTGAACGATTTGTACACCATGGCCTGTACGGTTGTCGTTACATTTTGCTTGTCTGCATATGGGTAAAATCGTGTTTTATGACAAAAAATTTATTCTTAATCTAATATTTATACTTAAATAATATCACATATATTCTTTAAGTCAATATATTTTGTATATTATTTTAAAAATATGTACTATTTTTGGTTATTTTCTGATTTGTTCTTTATATAAAACGTGATGGATCACAAGGTGTAATCATGCTTGCCCAAAACGTCGCATCTTTGTATCAAGCAACCCTTGACAAGCCGCGTGATTTTGTTTATAATAATCATGTATCAGACTGTGCGTAAGCAATGACGATATTTGATACAGACGGCGTTTTGCCGCTGTTTTTACCGATACACGTTGCATTTATACATGGCGGGCATTTTGTGTCCGCACATGTGATTGAGCCGTTTTTTATTTCTCATTGGTCAGCCACTTTTAAAAGTAGTATCCGCGCTGTGATATGCGCCTTTGCGGGCGCTTTTTGCAAATTTGGCTGAGAAACAAACCAACGGGCTGCAAACACAGAGCAAGGATGGAAAAGGGACTTTTTGTGTCCGCTTGATCCATTTTTTCAAACGTGTTACAAAACAAAACAGAGGGAATACGCCGAACCACGAAACAACACAAGGGGGAAAACCGTATGGGAACAGTTTTGATTCCCGCCTTGATTGCCGTGGTTTGCTTGATTTTTGGGTTTTTTCTGGGCGTGATCTATCGCAAAAAGATCGCGGAGGGGAAAATCGGCGCTGCAGAAATGCAAGCGCAGCAAATCATTGAAAATGCGCAAAAAGAGAGCGAAACCAAAAAGAAGGAAGCGCTGATTGAAGCAAAGGAAGAGATCCTGCGCAACAAAAACGAGTCCGAACGTGAGATTAAAGAGCGAAGAAACGAGGTCAACCGGCTGGAACGCCGCGTCACACAAAAAGAAGAGGCCTTGGATCGCAAGCACGAAAACATCGACCGCAAGGAAGAAGCGCTGAACCGAAAAATCAAAGAGAACACGGAAAAGGGCGAACAGTTGGACCAGCTCAAAGCACAGGAAGTGACACGGCTGGAAGAAATTGCCAATTTAAGTGCCGATCAAGCCAAAGCGGAACTGGTTTCCCGCATTGAAAATGAGGCAAGACTGGATGCGGCCAAACGTGTGATCGAGATAGAACAGCAATCAAAGGACGAGGCACAGCAGAAAGCAACCAACATCATTACCCAGGCCATTCAACGCATGAGTGCCGATTTGGTCAGCGAGGTGACCGTTTCGGTGGTCAGCCTGCCCAATGACGACATGAAGGGGCGAATTATCGGCCGGGAAGGGCGCAACATTCGCACCATTGAGACACTGACCGGCGTGGACCTCATCATTGATGACATGCCGGAAGCCATCACCATTTCCAGCTTTGATCCCATCCGTCGTGAGGTGGCAAAGATTGCACTGGAAAAACTGATTGCAGACGGACGCATCCATCCATCCCGCATTGAGGAAACGGTGGAAAAAGCCAAAAAAGAAGTGGACCTGATGATCAAACAAGCCGGTGAAAAAGCGGTGTTTGAAGTCGGTGTGCACGGAATGAACGGGGAATTGGTCAAACTCCTCGGACGGTTGAAATTCCGTACCAGCTATGGACAAAATGTACTAAACCACTCCATCGAAACCGCATTTTTGGCGGGTATGATGGCAGAAGAACTCGGTGCAGACGCCACACTGGCACGTCGTGCAGGGTTGCTGCATGACATCGGCAAAGCACTCACCCAGGAAGTTGAGGGCTCGCACGTACAACTGGGTGTGGAACTGGCACGTCGATACAAAGAGAGTCGCGAAGTGATTCATGCCATTGAAGCACATCACGGCGATGTTGAGCCACAAACAATGATTGCGATGCTGGTAGACGCAGCCGACGATCTTTCCGCTGCACGTCCCGGTGCAAGACGTGAAGATCTGGAAAATTACATCAAACGTCTGCAAAAGCTGGAAGAAATCGCAAACAGCTTTGACGGCGTGGAAAAATCCTTTGCCTTGCAGGCAGGACGTGAAATCCGTATCATGGTCAAACCTGAAAAAGTCTCTGATGAGCGCATGGTACTGGTGGCACGCGACGTGGTCAAGAAGATCGAAAGCGAGATGGAATATCCCGGGCAAATTAAAGTCAGCATCATTCGGGAAAGTCGTACGGTCGACTACGCGAAATAATTTTTTCTCCCGTCCAGGCGAGATGTTCTGTTTAGACGCAAAAAGAGAGACGCTCCGGGAGCCGGCGCACGTCATACGGCGCGCGGCTCCCTTTTTCTTCTTTCTGTTTTGTACAAATAAAATTGATCACAGACATCGTTTTCATGCTGTCTGTATCTGTGCACATTGCACCCTTATGTGTCAATATTTGATATTTTCAGATTACAGGGGGCAATTTGGACTTCTTTCTCATAAAAAGAACAATCGGTTTTTGCAAAAAGTAATCCTATGAATTAGGATAAAAACAAACCATTCAAACGTACACATGGATACTGCTTGTCAAAGTACTAATCCCACGATGAAATAAAGATGAAATAGAAAAGAGGAAACATGGCACTACAAACCAAAGATATCCTGCGCATTCTGGCCGTCGGCGACGTCGTGGGCGTGGGGGCTGTGGACTTTTTAGAGCGTCGGTTGCGTCGGCTGCGTGACAAACTGCACGCCGATCTGGTCGTGGTGAATGCGGAAAACGCCGCAGAAGGCAATGGACTGGATCCCCAGGTGGCAGAACGCGTATTCGCTGCTGGTGCTGATGTGATCACGGGGGGCAACCATACATTTCAAAAACGCAGCATTTACGATTATTTTGACATGCATCCGGCGCTGTTGCGTCCCGCAAATTATCCTGCCGACGCACCGGGAGACGGATGTGTGATCGTGCCGGTACGCGATCGACGCGCGCTGGTGATCAACATCTCCGGTGTCGTCTTTATGGAACCGTTGGAAAATCCGTTCGAGACCGTGGAACGTATTTTGGCGCGTTATGCGGGGGCATACGATTTGGCGCTGATGGACATCCACGCCGAGGCAACAGCGGAAAAGCTTGCACTGGCACGCTATTTTGACGGACGTATCCACTGTATTTGGGGTACCCATACACATGTGCAAACAGCCGATGAACAAATTTTGCCGCAACACAGCGGATATATCACCGATCTTGGTATGACAGGCGCAGCCGTCTCCATTTTGGGGGTGGAATCACAGCTGGTCATTCAAAAATTCCGCAGCAAACTGCCGGTGCGCTTTCGGACAGTACAGGACAACATCGTTTTGCACGGCGCGCTGTTTGACCTGGATGCACACAGCGGCGCTGTGACAAGGGTACAACGCGTGGTACAGGCAGACGAAAACGATGATATCCCAAACACGTTTGATTGATCTTTTGCACCAACATAAAAGCTACTTACCGAACCATACACAACAACTTGATTTCTTTTAACGATCTTTTTTTGATGGGACCGACAATATGGCAAACGATATGACGATGGAACAAAAAAAGCAAAACAAACAGTCTACACTGCTTGTGACCGATATTCAACGGTTTTCCGTACATGACGGACCGGGTGTGCGTACCACGGTGTTTCTCAAAGGATGCCCCATGCGCTGCCGCTGGTGCCACAATCCTGAGACACATGAGGCATTCCCACAAGTGCAACTGACCGAATCACACTGTATTTTTTGCGGAGCGTGCGTGCAAGTTTGTCCGTCTCACTGCCATACCTTAACGGAAACCAAGCATCAATTTTTCAGCAAAAACTGCATCCGTTGCAACGCTTGCGTACAAGTTTGCCCTGTCAAAGCATTGACGGTATGCGGGCGAGAAATGACGCCGGAACAAATTGTGATTGAGGCCGAAAAAGACCGCGTTTTTTACAGAGATACAGGCGGAATCACGCTGTCCGGCGGGGAACCGTTGCTGCATGGACCGCTTGCCATGGAAGTGTTTGCGCAGGCAAAAGCGAAAGGCCTTGGCACCTGTGTGGAAACATGCGGACAATTTGATCTGGATGCGATTTTCGACTCGTTTTGCTCCCTGATCGACCATATTTTCTGGGATATTAAAACGATGGATCGCGAAAAGCACATCGCCTTTTGCGGTATCGGCAACGAAAAGATTTTGGAAAATCTCTCTCGTGCTGCCACGCGGCGCGACGATATCATTGTGCGAACCGTGATCACCAAAGGGGTGAGCGATACACCGCAACATGTGGAATCCATCGCTCGTTTTGTGCGTAAAATCGGGTTAAAACATCCGCCGGTATTGTTGTCATTCCATCCGTTTGGCTCCTCCAAAGGGCATGCATTGGGGTTGGACGACCGCTATACATACATGGGAAAAGAGTACATTCCCGAAGAGAGCGATGTGGAAAAACTCCGCGACATCGCAACCAAAGCGTTTGAAGCGGGATAAAATGATCCTTGTCGTGGACTGGAGCATCTACAATCTCATTTGTTGCACAAAAAACACAAACATGCGGTCGGTATAAATATTTGGCCATTGAAACAAACTGCCGTGAAAGCTTTTTGCTTTCACGGCAGTTTTTACATCTTTTTGTCGGCTGTTTTGGGATACGCATCTTTTTGCTTTAACTCCGCATACATCGCACAATAACTGTTGTGACGACATTGTGCGATATCACCGCGTCTGACAGCGGCGCGAATGGCGCACCCCTCTTCCACGGTATGGGTACATTTGGTATAGCGGCACGTGCCCAGCAGCGGAACAAACTCACGAAACGTACCGGGTAATTCCGAACGATCAAAAAAATCAAAATGCTGCAAATCAAGCATACCAAATCCCGGGGTATCTGCCAGATACGGTCCGCCGCCGATATTGACCGGTTCCTCCCCTTCCGCACCAAAACCGGGCACGGACATTTCCGGTACCAAGGGTTCACTTTGATCCACCGTTGTTTTTTGTTTCGCGGCGGTTTTTCTTTCCAGCCCTTCCGCCTGTAAAGACGGCTGTTTTATGATCTGCGCATCATTCGTTTTGCTGCTATTCGTTGGCGGGCATGCAATCTGACCCATCTCGGGCAACGCAAACAGTTCCACGTGCCGGGTGGTATGTTTGCCGCGTGCAATCTTTTCACTCAGCGCCCCCGTGGGCAATTGCAGGGCGGGGAATAATGCATTGATCAAAGAGGATTTTCCAACCCCGGATGCTCCTGCAAACGCGACAATATCTTCTTCCCGCAATGTTTGCAACACAGGTTTCAGCACATCGACGCCGTGCGGTTCCACTGCATTTGTCAGATATACATCATAACCCGCCTTTTCATATACCACCTGCATCTGTTTTGCCTTTGCGGTATCCTTTTTTGTCTTGTTAATGACCAAACACGCATCAATCCCGGCGTAACTGCACACAGAAAATAACTTGTCCAAATACAACGGAGAGGGTGCGGGCGTGGTGGCGGCTGCAACGACAAACACGCGTGTGAGATTGGAAAGCGGGGGGCGTCTGAGATACGTGCGGCGCGGGAATATTTCGGTAATATACCCCTCGCCCGCTGCACTTTCGGGTAAAAATCGTACGACATCACCGACGGTCAACGTCATTTGCGCGTGCTTTTTCAATGCGCCTTTGGGAAGGCAAAGATGACATACACCCTGTGCCGTACGCACCGTGTATCTTCCGCCAACACCTTTTATCACGCGTCCCCATTCCATTTGCCCTGCCGTCATGTGCCGCTCCGTTTTTTCATGCAACTATTTTTACCGATATTTGCTTCATCGCCGCGCAACGTATTGCATGACAATGACACATATTACGTCGTGCCGTTTCCTGCACTGACAACCAAATCAATTTTGGTCGAACCGATCGGGACTTCCGTCAGTGGGTTTTTGCTTTGTGATATCACGGTACCTTCCGGCAAATCACTTTGCTGATATGTCACCTTGCCCAGAGAAATATTGTTTCCCAGAAGCGTGTGCATCGCCTCCTGCTCGCCCATTCCGACGACGTTGGGCACAATCGTGTTGCGCACTTCCTGTCCCAAAGACACATACAGGGTAATGGTATCGCCCGCTTTGACGGAAGAACCGGCAGCGGGAGAGGTAGAGATGACATACCCGGAGATAATCGTATCGTGATATTGTTCCTCTACGGTATAGTTCAACCCTCGGCTATCCAGCGCAAGCTCCACTTCCCGATATTCTTCGATGGAATAATCATCCAACGGGAATTCATCGACCCCCTGCGAAACATACAGTGTGACCTTACAGGACTGTTCACCCGGAATGACTTTGCGGCTTTCCCCGGCTTTTGGTTCTTGAGAGAGAATTTTTCCTTTTTCTTCGGTCTCGCTAAACTGATATTGCACCTCAAACGTATAATAATCTTCCCCCACGTCTTTTGCAAACGTATCCGACCAGGTCATACCGACAAAATCACGCACGGAAATCTCCTGCGCCTGAGAATCCTCATCCCCGATAATCAGCTGGCTGAACACATAAAACGCCGCAATGGAAAACGTGATCAAAAATGCCGTCGCCACCCCGGCAATCACCGGCAGCATGGAACGACTTTGCCGCTCCGGGCGTTTCTTTTTGTCTTTCTCCGGTTTGTGTTTCAAAAGCTTGATATTGGCTTGGGGATTGTTTTTCAGCTGCGTAACCACGCGTAACATCTCCTTGGCACTTTGGAAGCGCTTGGCGGGATCCTTCTCCATCGCACACAAAATCAACTGTTCAACCCCTTTGGGCACAGCGGCATTCCGCTTGGAAGGGGGAACGGGCTTTTCATTGACTTGCATTTTTGCCACATTCAACAGTTGCTCAGAGCGGAACGGCAACCGGCCGGTCACCATTTCGTACAGCATCACGCCCAGTGAATACAAATCACTTCGTGCATCAATCGGCTTTCCGCTGGCCTGTTCCGGACTGATATAATATACCGTACCGATCGCTTTTTTATTTTGTTCTTCCTGTGTTTCATTGACGTCAGGTAATTTGGCAATGCCGAAATCAGCGACTTTAATGGTACCGTTACGCAAAAGCATAATGTTTTGGGGCTTGATATCCCGGTGGATGATCCCCTTGCTATGCGCGTGCTCCAACGCCATCAGAATTTGTTCCGTAAACGACAGCGCTTCCTTGACATTGAGCACGCCTTTGCGGTTCATATAGCTTTTCAAGGTAATGCCGCGGATGTTTTCCATCACGATATATTTTAGGTCGTCTTTCACCGTGACATCATAAATGGCAACAATGTTGGGATGGTTGAGCATAGCGACTGCGCGCGATTCATTGATAAACCGGCGTACCGACTGCACATCGTTATTGATTTCATCTTTGAGCAGCTTCAAAGCGACGGTGCGTTTCATGACAAAGTCTTCCGCCTCAAATACCACTGCCATACCGCCGATGCCGATAATTTTTTGAATGCGATATCGCCCGTCAAAAACCTGGCCGACGTATTTCTCAAATCGTTGTGTTGCTTCCATGCGCGTGCTCGTTCCTTTCCGCTTGATATGCCATGAGAACTGCCGTGACGTTGTCGCCCCCGCCGTTGGCGTTGGCGGTATCAATTAAAGTTTGCACGGTCTTTTCTGCCGTGAATGTATCGCGCATTTCGACACGAAAATGCGCCTGAAGCAGGGTGTGTATCCCCTCATCGGAAATAAAGTTACTCAACCCGTCTGAGCAAAGTAAAATGACGGCTTCCTCACAATCACTCAAGTCCACACTCAAAATATCCGCCTCGATCCCTTTTTCAATACCAACCGCACGGGTGATCATGTTTTTCTTGGGATAATTTTTAGCCTCTTCCCCTGTGATCTTCCCCGTGTCCAGCAAGTGCTGCACCAAGGAATGGTCGCGTGTGACCTGAGAAAGTTCGCCCTGGGACATCAAATACATCCGGCTGTCCCCAACGTTGACCACATGTACTTGGCCGCCTACGGCCAATGCCGCGACAAGCGTGCTGCCCATGCCTTTGAGTTCCGGTCTCTGCTGCGCCATATCATACACCGCGCGGTTTGCCGCAACCACCGCATGCGCCAATAGGGCGGAACAGTCTCCTTCCGTGACATACCTGAGTGCTCGGCGTGCCTGGACACGAATGAAAAAGGACTCAATTTGACCGACAAACACATCCCGGGCAATGGTACTTGCAATGTTTCCGCCGTTGGCACCGCCCATGCCGTCACACACCACACCCAGTGAGACCTGCGGTATGATCATGCGCACGGCAAACGTATCTTGGTTGGTATTTCGTTTTTCTCCCACGTCGGTTTTTCCGCAGAGAATCAAACCGCCGCCTCCTCTCATCATGATTTATTTTTGGCACCGACAAATGTCATACATCGCCGGTACCAACAGCGCTTCCCGCAACCACCGCCGCAGGCTGCACGCTGTTATAAAATGATTTTTTATTGATTCAAAGTCCCCGCCGGCATCAGCCGTTCCTTTTATGGCCGCCACGGTTTTATTTCTATGTTTTGGGGAACTTTTTCGTTTTCATCCTTTGGTTCTTTTTTCAAATATGATCTGTTTTCCATGTTTTCCAGGAAATCAAAGGCCTTCATTTTTTCAGTTTCTTATCTGCCCGACGTAATACCGTTCCAGCCAGCAATAGAATGAAACTTGGCAAAAGATATTGTATCGCATCCTTTAAGATAAAAACGCCAAACGGCGCAGAATTTTCCGCCGAAGAATAGAGAAAACCTTGCACAAATATTTGGATCAAAAACACTGCGGCAAAAAGGGCGGATAACACAAACAAAACGCGCGCAATCACGCGATAACCGACATGTTGTTTCAATAGATTTTTTTGGTTAGATCGTCCGGTATCGTTTCCACCAAGTTCTGGTGCGTTGTTTTTCATTCCGTTCATTGGCTCAATTCCTCTCGTGTTGCCGTCATGGTTTGATCTCACACTTTAAACAGAAGTCGTTGTTTGCGTCATTGCTTCTGTGTGTACACGCCGACGCAATTGGCCGCACGCCGCGTCAATGTCCGCACCGAGCTTTCGACGTACCGTGGCATTGATGCCATGTCGACGTAAAATGGCGGCAAACGTCTGAATGCTCTTCATATCTCCTGCGCGCTGGGTACGCTCAGAAACAGGATTGACCGGGATCAAATTCACATGCAGCGGCATGCGTTTTCCGACATGACGTTGCAACGTATGTACCAAAGACAACGCGGTTTGCGGCGTATCATTTTCTCCGTGAATCAACGTATATTCAAACGAAACACGCCGTTTGGTTTTTTCAAAATAGTTTACCGTTGCCGCCAGTACCTGCGCAATATTCCACTTGCGATTGACAGGCATAATGGCGGAACGCTGCTCATCGGTAGGCGCATGTAGCGAAAGAGAAAGCGTAATGGGCAATCCTTCTTCGGCCAAACGCAACATACCCGGCACAACACCGCATGTGGACAAAGAGATATGCCGCAATCCGATATTCAGTCCACCCGGTCGAGAAACCAAATGTAAAAAACGAATGGTATTGTCATAATTGTCCAGCGGTTCGCCAATTCCCATCAATACAATGCCATCCACGCGCACGCCGGTTTCACGACCCGCGACCAATACCTCGCCCAGCATTTCAGACGCGGTCAGATCGCGGACCTTTCCGCCAATGGTGGAGGCGCAAAATCGACACCCCATACGACAGCCGACTTGGGTGGATATACAAAGCGTGTTGCCATGATGATAACGCATCAACACACTTTCCACGGTCGCGCCGTCCGGATATGCAAACAAAAATTTTACGGTGCCGTCAATGCGGGACACTTGTTTTTGCACCGTTTTCGGCAACGCCAAATACGCCGTTTGCGCCATTTGATCCCGCATGGTGCGCGGTAAATTGTCCATTTCGGAAAACGGTACGCCGCGGGTGAGCCATACGCTCAACTGCTGCGCGCGATACCGCGGTTGGTGCAATGTTTGCGTGACATAGGTGTCAAGAGCCGACTGATCCGCATTCAACAGATCAAATCGCATATCATCCGATCCGTCTGCCACATTGCTTCCGACCCCCGGTATTTCTCCTGTTTCAATCGTGCATCCGTTCTTGTTGCACACATCCTCTTTTGCGATATCCGTATGTCTCATTTGCCCGGTCGTGTGGTGCGGTGTTGTCTGTTTTGTCGTTGCACCGGTCCGTTTATCATCTGTCTGTACCAAGCGGGATGCATCTGCCGCCGTGGTACCGTCGGTTTTATTGTATCCCACGTTTGTGTCCATTGTTTGTATGCTTTCCATCTTCTTACAATTTTGTGGGTGTTTGATTGATGTTTCTCCGTTGACACATCTGCATTTGTGGCAGATTAAACGGATGATTTTTTACGCATCTGTGCGACAAAAAAGCCGTCGCATCTGATCTGTTCAAACTGATCGGGAAAAATGGTACACATTCCCTCTGCCCCCACCACCGGTCCATACGAAAAGGGAACAGGGGAAAACTCGTCATGTGCCGACAAAAAGCGCTTGACCACTTCCTCGTTTTCCGCCACAGAAAGCGTACAGGTGGAATACTGCAAGAGCCCGCCGGGTTTTACATAGCGGCTGCAATTGTCCAATATTTGAGATTGAATCTGGGGCAGACGCGCAAACGATGTGGGGTCTTTGTGACGGATCTCGGGCTTTTTGGCAAGCACGCCCAGTCCCGAACATGGTACATCGCACAATACACGGTCGTATTTCTCAAAAAGTTCTGTGTCAAATACAGAGGCATTGTGCGTGCGCGCCGTGATGATGGAGAGCCCAAGTGCCTCTGCCGTTCGGCGAATCAAATTCAATTTATTCTCATGCAAATCAAACGCATCGACCACGCCCTGGTTCTGCATCTGAACAGCAGCTGCAAAGCTTTTGCCGCCGGGACACGCGCAAGCATCCATGATTTTTTCTCCCGCATGGGGATCAAACAGCAGCATGCTGATCTGAGAAGAGAGATCTTGCACAAAATAATCACCACTTTGTAGTCCCGTCAGCTTCTGTACTGAAACATCGGTACCGATCTGCACCGCACGCGGCGCAAACGGTACAAGATGAGCATCAATACCGCTTTCTTTTAACGTGGCGATCACCTTATCACAGGTTGTTTTCTGTGTGTTACAATGCAGCGTGACCGGTGCATGGGTCTGCATGGCTGAAAGAATTCGTTCGGTTTTCGTCTTTCCGTATGCATCTGTCCACATCTCACACAGCCAGCGCGGCACAGAATAAAAAACGCTGAGATATCCAATGAAATCTTGTATGCGATCAGGATATGAAATCTGCTTTCCCATCCTGGTTGCAGCGCGCAACACACCATTGACAAACGGCACGGCAGCAGACGCCGCGAACCGGCGCGTCAAACAAGCCGCCTGATCCAACACGGCATATGCGGGGACGCGATCAAGATAAAGCAACTGATATAAACTCAGCCGCAAAATCAGCAAGACGTTTTCGTCGATGTTCTCCAAGGGGCGATTGGGACACAGCTGGGCAATGACATAATCCAGTGTGATCTGTCGCTCTACCGTACCGTAAAACAACACCGTATATAAATTGCGCTCCGCGTCTTGCAATTTTGCACGGCGAATGGTCGCATCTGCTTCAATATTCAAATATTTTTGGCTGTTGGCATACCGTTTCAGCGAAACGTACGCGCATTCTCTTGCATTCATATACGACCTTTTTCTTTGATCAATGACGTCTCATATCTAAAATATCGAAAACCGGGGAAAACGGCAACGGCATTTACGCAATTCTGTTTTGCGTGCATGTTGTCTCAAAACAAGAAAAACTGCCCCGCTGCGGCATTGTTTTCAGCGTCGGTTGTTTCGGGAATTGAGCAACAGGATCATACGCAACATTTGCAACAGAGACACTGCCATCGCTGCCACATAAGTCATTGCCGCCGCACGCAATACTTTTTTTGCACCGTTTAATTCTTCGCTGTCTAAAATTCCCAGTCCATCCAGCGTTTGCAATGCCCGCGCCGACGCGTTGAACTCCACCGGCAACGTCACAAATTGGAAAAATGCAACGACCAAATAGAGTGCAAAACCGAGAAGTGCCAACGGCTGAGAAAACAAAAAACCGATAAAAAACAGAAAAATGGAGGTGCCGGATGCAAATTGAGTCACCGGCAAGATGGCGGTGCGCAATTTGACGGGTGCATATCCTGTTGCATATTGTACCGCGTGTCCCGCCTCATGTGCTGCCACACCAACGGCGGCAATGCTTGATGTCTGATACACCGCATCCGAGAGACGAATCACGTTCGCGCGCGGATCATAATGGTCGCTCAAACGCCCTGAGACATGCTCGATTTGTACATGATACAACCCATTGGCATCCAAAATCCGCCGCGCAGCATCCGCACCGGTTAAATGACGTGCATTGCTGACTTGATTGTATTTTTTGAACGCCGATTGCACTCCAAACTGCGCCCAAAGGGTGAAAGCAAGTACGGCAAACATCAATAGATAATACGTTTGCCAATCAAGGGTAAAAGAGAGGTGTCGCATGTGTTTCTCCCATCACTTCATTTCAAGGCAAGTATTTTGTGGCAAAATTGCTTTTTCATCCATTCGATTCTTTTGTTTCGCTCCGAACAAATCGATCTGCACAACTGATCTTTCTGCCGCGAATAAAATCGCCGGCGTGCATATGTCCGCGCCCCGGCGGGGTTAACGAAACAATCCCCAAAACCCCTTTGCCGCATGCAACCGCAATGATATTTTTGGCCGCATCTGTCTGCACTACCGTACCGGGGGGAACAGCGGGCGGTGTCTCTTCGTCCAACACGCAGCTCTCGTCCAATTTTAACATCATGTGTTCCCCATTTTTCCGTACCAAACACGCCTGCGCGCGGGGAGAGGGAAACAGCGCACGGATCTGATTGTGCAGCGTTTTGGCGGGCAAATCAAAGGACACGGCGGCCTCTTGCTTTTCAATCTTGGGCGCATAGGTGGCAAACGCATCGTCTTGCTTTTCGGGGGTGAGTTGTCCGGCAAACAACTTTGGCAGTTCATCCGTCAGCAATGCCGCCCCCGCCTTTGCCAATTTGTCAAACAACATTCCGGCGTTGTCTTGCATCTCAATGGGTACATGGACAGCTGACAACATATCGCCCGTGTCCATGCCCTCTTCCATTTGCATCAACGTGACACCCGTTTCCGTTTCTCCCGCCATCAGTGCACGTTGTATCGGCGCCGCGCCGCGATAACGCGGCAACAGGGAGGCATGCACATTGATACAGCCAAACCGGGGATAATGCAAATATTCCGAGGGCAAAAGTTTTCCGTATGCGGCAACCACGATCAGCGTGGGATCCAGGCGGTGCAACAATTCTGTGGCCGCCGCATCGCGCAGCGTCTGCGGCTGAAACACGGATAAACCACATCCCTGTGCATATTCTTTCACCGGCGGGGGCAACAGACGTTTGCCGCGATTTTTGGGACGATCCGGCTGACAGAATACGCCGCACAGTTCCCATCCTTTTTCTGCGCACAATGTTACCAAAGCCTGTAATTGGATCTGCGCAAATTCAGGTGTACCCATAAACAAAATGCGCGGCGCAGCAGATCCCTTTGTTTGGTTTGATCTTTCAAAACTCAACGGCGTTTTCCTTTCCGCAACCGTCCACGCTGGGAGGGGACAGGCATTTCTTCTTCCATTTCTTCTGCAATGTCTGTGTAAAGCTTACCGTCCAAATGGTCAATTTCGTGACAAAATGCACGTGCCAAAAGTCCCTCGCCGCGATACTCACGCCAAGCGCCCGTGCGATCTTGCGCACGTACGGTGACGTACATGGGGCGGGTGACAATCCCTTGTTTGCCGGGGACGGACAAGCATCCCTCTACGCCGCGCTGTGTTCCGGCGCGTGTCAAAATGGAGGGATTGATCAACTCATACAGTTCTCCCGGCTCTGTTTCCACAACCACCACCCGACGCAAAACGCCGACCTGCGGTGCTGCCAAACCACATCCCTCTGCCTCTCGCATGGTCTGTGCCATATCGTCCAATAGCCGCAAAATGCGCGGGGTGATTTCTGTCACCTCCCGACCGTGCATCCGCAGTGTGGGATCTTCTTGGGTTAAAATTCGCAATCTTGCCATAAATAGCATTCCCTTCTTTTGCCAAAATTATCAAGGGGTTGAAATTTTATTTTTTATATCACTTTTTTGATATTTTCCCTTATTACGCGCTGCTTACAGTGTGGTAGGATTGATATCAATCCCGACGCTGACTCGTTGCCCGAGCGTCTTTTCGCTGTCACACAGCAGTGAATAGAACATGGCGCGGGCGCGTTTGTTACATTTACACTTCATAACCAAGCGCATCCGGTATTTTTCATTGATACGAAAGACCGGCGCCTCAAACGGGCCAAACAGTACAATGGGTACATCGTGATATTCGCCTTCTTTTGCACACCAACGGCCTATGATTTCTGCCGCCGTTTTTGCGCCGCGCCGCGCTTCCTGTTCCTCCCGTGCCAAAACCGTAAGTTGCACGATGTCGCAAAACGGTGGAAATACCAGTGCACGCCGCATGGCAATGGTCTCTTCGTAAAACGGCTCATAATCCTGTTGCATGGCCAACCGCAGTGTGGGATGATCGGGATGAAACGTCTGAATGATCGCTTCTCCCGGTTTCTCTGCACGTCCTGCACGCCCGATGACCTGGGTCAAAAGGGAAAACGCCTTTTCGGCGGCACGATAATCATTTAAGTACAACAAACTATCCGCATCCAAAACACCCACAAGTGTCACATCGGGAAAATCATGTCCCTTGGTCACCATCTGCGTGCCGAGCAAAATATCCGCCTCGTGGCGACGAAACGCCTGTAAAATCTTATCGTGGGCAAATTTTGTCTGGGTGGTATCTCCATCCATACGCAAAATGCGCGCCTGCGGGAACGTTTTTTGCAGCATTTGCTGGGTATGCTGCGTGCCAAATCCCACATGACGCAAATGCTCCGAACCGCACTGCGGACACGTTTCAGGTTTGGGGATTTGATAACCACAGTAGTGACACATCAAAAACGCGCCGCCGTTTTTGGCGCGGTGCTGGGTGAGCGATACGCTGCAATGGGGACACATCAGCACCTCCCCGCAGCGCATACAGGAAAGATAGTTGTGATATCCGCGCCGATTGACAAACAAAATGCTCTGTTCTCCACAAGCCAAGCGCGTTTGAATCGCTTCGATCAAGGTCGTACTCAGATGGGTCTGTTCTCCCAAATCCTGTTGTGTGCGCAAATCTGCCAGCGTGACCTTGGGCAACGTTGCATTCCCATACCGCTTGGTCAGACGCAACAGGGTATATTTACCGCTGCACGCGCGATAAAAGCTTTCCGGCGATGGTGTCGCAGACGCCAACAGCATGGTGGCGCCATGCCATGCACAACGGAAGCGTGCGATGTCGCGGGCATGATATTTTGGATTTTGATCGGATTTATACGTATGTTCCTGTTCCTCGTCCAACACAATCAACCCGATATTCGGCAAAGGCGCAAAAACGGCGGAACGCGTACCGATGACCAGATCCACCTCACCCGTGCGGCAACGCCGCCAGGCATCCATGCGCTGTGTGGCATTGAGCCCGGAATGGAACACCGCCACCCGCCCACGGTAGAAGGAACAAAAGATGGCGACCGATTGCGGTGTGAGAGAAATTTCCGGCACAAGCAAAATGGCCTGCCGCCGCTGTTCGGTTACGGCATCGATCAGAGCACGAATGACATTGGTTTTCCCGCTGCCCGTCACACCGTATAAAAGCGCTGCGTGCGCCTTGCCGCTGTTGCATAAATCCCGTAATGTATCAAACGCCGTCTGTTGTTCCTCGTTGAGCACAACTGGCGCCCCGGCAACGGCGTGATCCGAGAAATCCGCATACGGATCATTTTTTTTGGGAACGCGGCGCAATGTCACAATACCGCGCTGTTCCAACAGACGCAGACCTGCGGTATCCAGATCGCACAATTCTTTTAATTCATCGGCTGATACCTCATCCTGTTCCAGTAACAGGCGCAGCGCTCGCTCATATTTGTCGCTGCGCGTCTGTAAAGAAAAGCGGCGACGCGCCTCCGGATCCTTTTGCACCAAGAGGCGCGCCTCAGACACGTCGATCTGCAAAGATACAAGTGTCATCTCCGGCACTTGTTCTCCATCCCGATAAATCGCCCGCTTTTCCACATATCCGTCGCGCAACAGCTCTTGCAGCACACGACTCTTCGCCGGTGCCTGCCCCAAAAGCTTTGTCAGGGCCATTTCATCCAGTCCGTTTTGTGCCGCCTGCAATTGCTCCATGATCCAACCGGCGACGCCCTGTTTTTCCAAGGGCTTTTCAAAACTGGCAAAATATCGCTCTTCCAAGTGTCCCAGCATGCCTGCGCCGGCAGGCAAAAGCGTACGCGCAGCGTCCCCCATGGTACAAAGCGTCTGTTCTTTCATAAATGCGCAAAGCTGCAACTGTTCTTCACTCAGGCGCAACAACCGCGGCAAAAGTTTGATCACCGGCTTAATGGCAGAGGGCGACAGCTCGGTCTGCGATGAAATTGATACAATCAATCCAAATCGCCGTCGGTTTCCCCCGCCAAACGGCACGACAACAAAGTCCCCTGGCGCGGCAACCATCAACTGCTCCTCGGTCAACCGATAGGTATACGGCATATCCAAATGAACCAAAATGTCCAGCACATGCACTTGTGCATATCGTGCTTCCATTGCGTGCCGCTGCCTCCCTTGTTGCCGTTTTTCCATCGCGCGCCGCAGCGTCGCGTGTCACATTGCCGTACCTTCTCAGATCACGTTATCAATAATCAACCTTATTCTGCTTTTTCGCTCTGCTCGACCTTTTCATCGAGAAAATCAGTCGGGTCCTCTTCCATGTTTTCGCCTGTGATCACATGGGAATCATCTTTGGCTGCATATACACTGCTTTCATGCTCCGCCTTTTGCGCCGGAACAACACGGTATTGACCTGTATACAGCATCTGAATGGCATTTTTCACTGCTTTTTCGTCGCGGTACTCACGTTTGATCAAAGACGCCAACGTTTTGTCGGTTTCCTTGTTGGCAAGCATGCGTTCCGCATTCTCGCGCTGCCGCACATACTCGTCTGTGATGATGCGTGCACATTTTGCCACCGCAATACACAATGTATAACGGTTGTACTGGTTTTTCGTAATTTCGTCAATGGATGGATAAATCATGTCTGTCTCTCCGTTTCTGCCACATGTGGCAATGATGATTCAAATCGTAAATGGTTTACAGCCCATATCGAAACATTTTTGGATACAAATGGCATTTCAACAGGGCCGTTATTCGAAACTCATGAAAAATAATGTTTGGCAAAATCCGTGTTTCGGCGTACCGAACACTGTTCGCTTTCCACAATACGCATAATGGTATCCGCACTGCTTTGCACGGACCCCTCACGGTTGATGACCAGATAATCATATCGGTCAAAATACTCCAATTCGCGTCTGGCTTGTTCCAAGCGCCGCGCAATATCCGCCTCGGTGTTGGTGCCGCGTCCGCGCAGCCGCCGTTCCAATGTCTTTTCATCGGGGGGCATGAGAAAAATGAGCAAGGCCTCCGGGAATTTTTCTTTGATCTGCACCGCGCCCTGTACGTCGATTTCTAAGATCACATGAATGCCGTCACGCAATCGCTGTTCTACCTCGCTGCGCGGCGTACCGTATTCATTTCCCACATAACACGCATGCTCCAGCATGTCTCCCGTTTCGATACGATGTGCAAACTCTTCCCGGGAAATAAAATAATAGTGCTTCCCATTTACTTCTCCCGGTCGCGGCGCACGCGTGGTGGCGGACACAGAGAGTGCATATTGATGGTTACGTGTCAAAATGTCGGCAACCACCGTGCCCTTTCCGCTGCCTGACGGTCCGGAAATAATGACGGGAATCCCCCGTCGCACACCCTGTTTCATTTTTTGCCTCCTTGACGGCCTGCCTTTGCCGGTTTTTCTAAGTCACGTTCTCCCACTGCCTTCTCTTGGGGCGGACTTTCTTCCGCATCGCCGACGCGGTTTCCGACCGTCTCCGTCTGTAGGGACGAAAGAATCACATACCCGCTGTCCGTCAAAATCACGGCGCGCGTACGTCTCCCGCAAGACACGTCAATCACACGGCCTGTTTCTTTTGCATCCGCCACCAGCCGTTTGACCGGGGCGGAATCCGGACTGACGATCGCAACAATCCGTTCCTGTACCACCATGTTGCCAAATCCTACGTTGATCAATTTCATAGACAACGGTTCCTTTCCAAAATACACGCGATTTTAATTTTTTAAGTTCCAAAAATAAAACCGTCATCTCTCATCATAACGGGAAATCAAACAAACACACCTCACATCAAAACCGCACGGTTGCAGTTACTCAATGTTTTGTATCTGCTCGCGGATTTTTTCCAATTCACCTTTCACGGTAATCACCAATCCTGTAATCTCCGTGTTGTTACACTTGGAACCGATGGTATTGATCTCTCGGTTCATCTCTTGCAACAGAAAATCCAAGTTTCTGCCCACCGGTCCATCGCTTTGCAACAGGCCGTCGAACGTGTCAAAATGGCTGCGCAAACGTACGGTCTCTTCATCCACCGCGACGCGGTCCGCAAACAGTGCACACTCTGTTAAAATGCGATTTTCATCTATCGTGATACGCTGATCGCTCAGTGCCTGTTCCAGGCGCGCCTTGAGCTTGTCATGATATTCCGCCTTGCTCTTTTCGCTCAATTCCTCAATTTGGGGCACGATGCGCGCAATGGCCTCTTTTTTCTGAGCGATATCGTTTTTCAGCCGCTCGCCCTCCGCTTCACGCTGGGCAAGAAATTGTGTCGTTGCCTGTGAAAGCACCTGTTGCACATCCGTCCAAAGTTGTTCCAGATTATCATCGGCCTTTTGCACCACAAACAACTCACGGTTTTCCGCCACGCGCATCACACTGATGTCGTCAACCAGGTCAAACTGCTGACACAGTTCTCGCAGCGCCGCAATGTAACTTTCCGCCATAGCCGCGTCCAGCCGCACCACACCACCCGTGCTTTGCAACACCTGTTCGGTGATGGTGACATCCACCTTGCCGCGCGAAACACCCGCTGCGGATAGATACGATTTGATGCGCCCCTCCATAAAATTCCAGGTGCGCGGCAAACGAACACTGCAATCAAAATATCGATTGTTTACACTTTTGATTTCTACCGTAAATTCACGGTCATGCACCACGGCGGTCGCCCTTCCGTATGCGGTCATGCTGCGGATCATTTCCGTCGGTTCCTTTCCTGCGGGCATTTGTGCGGGTTTCTTTGACACAACACAGTTGCCGCAAAAAGCTGAAATGAGATAGTTATACAAATATATTTTACCGCAAATCCGCACGCGTGTCAATGGATTTTCTTTTGTTTTTGCACGCTTTGTCATGATTTTGTACCCGATACACGCCCCGTTTCGACAAGCGATTGCCATACGGCAAGAAGCGGGGCGCCCACACCACAATTTGAGAAAAGGGGTATTTTTTTGCGCAAGAATCTGATATAATAGTCATGGAAGAAATTTGAAATCACTACCCTGAAAAGCAGACATCGCTCAAACGGAAAGGAAACGGTATGGCACAAACAAATGCATCTGCCACATATTCTCAAAACATTTCGGCACTTTGCGCGTGGTTACACACAAACACCGCCATGGATGTTCAAACGAATGCACCGCTCAGCGATCACTGCACATTCCACATCGGTGGGCCTGCAGATCTGCTGCTCTCCCCGTCGACAACAGAACAACTGCTCACATTGCTGCGCCAACTGCGTACCCGTTCCGTGCCGTATGTGATCATCGGCAGTGGATCCAATGTGTTGTTTGATGACGCGGGATTCCGCGGCGCTGTCGTGTTAACCGAGGGCTTACGTGATTGTATGTTTTCCCCCATGATTGCCGACGCGGTTGGTCCAAAAGATCGTTCTGCATCTTCCGGGGCAACGGCTTCCCACACCGTGCCCCCCGTGCTCGGTGAATCTGATACCATAACGGTTTCATGCGGCGCCGGACTGAAACTCAGCGCGCTTTGTGCCACAGCGGCGCAAAAAGGTGCCGGCAGACTTGCGTTTGCCTGCGGCATTCCGGGCAGTGTCGGCGGGGCTGTGTTTATGAATGCAGGTGCTTACGGCGGGGAAATGGCACAAGTGGTACAATCGGTGCAAATCTTTGACCCGGAAAAAGACGACTGCTTGACCATCGCCGCGCAAGACTGCGCATTTGGATACCGCAAAAGTATTTTTCAAACGAATCCCTCTTGGGTGATTCTGTCCGCCACGTTGCAGCTTGCTGTTCAGCCCACGCAAACCATCCGGCAAGAGATGCAAAAAAATCTAACCGCACGCCGGGAAAAGCAACCGTTGGAATACCCTTCGGCCGGCAGTGTATTCCGGCGCTATCCGGGTCACTATACGGCGCAAATGATTGAACAAGCCGGGCTGAAAGGCGCACGTGTGGGAGATGCCCAGGTGAGTGAAAAACACGCAGGTTTTATCGTCAACCGCGGTGCTGCACGCGCAGCGGACGTGTTGACATTGATTAAACAAATTCGCGAAACAATTTATGAAAAAGAACAGATTTGGATTGAGCCGGAGGTGCGTTATATCCCCGCACACCCGGGTAAACCAGGTTGATCTATCGCACAATTAAAAATCATACTACGGTTTTATATATCAGAAAAAAACAGCCGCTGAAAAAGAAAAACGACCGGAACCGGGACAAAGGAGGGGAAGCAGGTGTCTTATGCCGGAGAAGTACGGGAAGAATTGGCAACCCTCTTTGTCAAAAAACCTTGCTGCCGCCGCGCACAGCTGTGGGGACTGCTCCGTTTTGCAGCCGCACCGGACGGCTCGGTTCGATTCTTGACACACAGTCACGCCGTGGCACAAATGACATCTGACCTCTTGTCTGATTTGTACCATGGATATAACGCGAAAATACAGGTAAACCGGATCGGATCGTTGGAAACAGTGGCCGCACTTGATATGCTGCAAAACAGGGACGTGCATTCCACCACAAATCACGATGTCGGATCGACCGCGTTGCCAACACATGAACATACGAAGCACAATGATCAGAATTTGGAAAATAGTCACACCACAAACGCTCCACCAAATGGCTCGGTGATAGAGAACACGTCGGAACGTGACACATTATCGGAAGAAGAAAATCATCATAGAAACCACGCATTTCGGTTGACCCTCACATCTCGTGACATGGAACAGCTGCGGACAAGCTGTGAAATTCCAAACGGGGGAATTTTGCCGGCGTTTGTATGCGACAAATGCGCCGCCGCCTTTTTGCGCGGTGTCTTTCTTGGCTGTGGCAACGTGACGGACCCTGCGCACACCTATCATTTGGATTTTACACTGAACGATGAATCCACAGCACCCGCGCTTTGTGACGCACTGCAATTAGCGGGACTTACCCCGCCGCGTCGTTTTTGCCGGAAAGGGCAAACGGTACTGTATTACAAATCAAGCAGCGATATTGAGGATCTTTTGGCATATCTGGGTGCGACACGCAGTGTGTTTTCCCTGATGGACGCCAAAATCTACAAAGAAATCCGAAACGATACCAACCGCCGGCAAAATTTTGACCTGGCCAACCTGTCAAAAGCCGTCAGCGGTGCACAGGCACACCTGTGGGCCATCGAGGTGTTGCGGCATACAGGAAAATTGGCGCTCTTACCGGAACAATTGCAAACCACCGCACGACTGCGCACAACATATCCGGATTTGCCCCTGGCAGATCTGGCGGCAGCGCACGACCCGCCTTTGACCAAAAGCGGCTTAAATCATCGCCTGCACAAGCTTTTACAGTTGGCACGGGAAGAAGAAACGGAACAAAAAACAGAACAAATGTCTACAAAGAAGAAGGAACGTCTGCAAAAAACGAACGCTTCCGACCAACACCAAAAGCAGTAACAACAACCGATCGGGGAGGCACGGCATGGACACAACCAACCGTCACATGGCGCAAACAACAGAAACCGGCCCGGCAAACAACAACGCCGCAGAAACAAACAAAGAAGAAGCGCATGAAAATGTCATCCGCGCACAAGACTTTGCACATCTGCACCTGCACAGCGCATACAGTTTATTGGACGGCGCGCTTCGCATAGAAGATATTCCGCGCCTGGCTCGCAAAATGGGGCACAAGCATGTGGCGATCACCGATCATGGCAACATGTTTGGCGCGGTAGCATTTTACAAGGCATGTATGGCAGAAGGGATTCACCCGATCATCGGCTGTGAGGTTTATGTGGCACCCGGGTCGCGGTTTGACAAGAAACGCATCGATGGGGAGGCTTATCACCATCTCATTTTGTTGTGCGAAAATGAAGTCGGTTACCGCAACTTGTCCAAACTCGTGTCGCTGGGCTACACAGAAGGTTTTTATACCCGTCCGCGCATTGATATGGAGTTGTTGACACAATATCACACAGGACTCATCGCGCTTTCCGCATGCTTGGCAGGTGTGGTTCCCACGTGTGTGCGTAAAGGCGATTTTGACGGGGCACGGGCACATGCAAAGCAAATGCGGGACGTCATGGGCGCACAAAATTACTACTTGGAACTGCAAAATCACGGCATGAGCGAAGAAGAGGATGTCAATCGCTTTTTGTTGCAGTTGTCTAACGAATTAAAGATTCCCATGGTGGCAACGAACGATGTCCATTATGCCACCAAAGAAGACGCCCGGGCACAGCGGGTACTGATGTGCATTCAAACCAATACCACGATACAGGACGATACCGCCCCCATCGGCTTTACCACGGAGGAATATTACTACAAAAGCACCGAAGAAATGGCACAATTGTTTGCCGATTGTCCTCAAGCGCTGACCAATACCGTAGACATTGCGCGTCGCTGCCAATTTGATTTTACATTCGGAACATTTTTGCTCCCCACCTATCCAACGCCCCACGGCATTGATGCAGATACCTATCTGCGCGATTTGGCACAGAAAGGATTTGAAAAACGTCAAGCGGCAGGAGAACTTGATTTTTCCCGCAACGATTTGCATGCATACCAAACCCGTATGGCATATGAGTTGGATATCATTTGCAAGATGGGATTTGCGCAATATTATTTGATTGTGTGGGATTTTATCCGTTACGCACGACAACACGGCATTCCCGTGGGACCGGGACGCGGATCGGGCGCGGGGTCACTGGTCGCTTATTTGCTGGAAATCACACAGGTGGACAGCATGAAATACGGGCTGATGTTTGAGCGCTTTTTGAATCCGGAACGCGCAAGCATGCCTGACTTTGATATTGATTTTTGCTATGTCCGCCGCGGCGAGGTTATTACTTATGTGGCAAAGCGATACGGCGCGCAACATGTCGCGCAGATCATCACCTTTGGTACCCTGGCCGCACGTGCTGCCATTCGGGACGTGGGGCGCGTGCTGGGCATGTCTTATGCCGAAGTGGATGCGGTCGCACGTCTGATCCCGCGCGAGTTGAATATGACGCTTTCCATTGCACTAAAACAGGAGGCGCTGCAAAAAGTATATGAAGAAAACAACCGTGCGCATACCCTGATTGATTTGGCAAAAAAACTGGAAGGGCTCCCACGTCATATTTCCATTCATGCGGCAGGCGTGGTCATTACCCCGCAGCCGGTGATGAATTATGTCCCGCTGGCACAGAGCGGCGGGGTGACTGTCACACAGTACGATATGGATATCATCGCGCAGCTGGGAGTGCTGAAATTTGACTTTTTGGGACTGCGATACTTGACGGTCATTTCCGATGCGGAAAAAATGATCCAGCGCACCATACCGCATTTTTCCATTGAAACAATTCCGTTGGATGATGAAAAAACCTATCTGCTGATTGAACGGGGCAATACCGCGGGGGTCTTTCAGTTGGAAAGCGCAGGGATGCGGCGGGTACTCGGCGGCATGCAGCCGCGAGACTTGGAGGGCATCGTTGCCGCCATTGCGCTGTACCGCCCCGGTCCCATGGAATCTATCCCGCAGTATATCCACAACCGCCAGCATCCGCAAGATATTTCCTATCCCATTCCGGCGCTCAAACCCATTTTGGACGTCACGTATGGCTGTATCGTTTACCAGGAACAAATCATGCAGATCTGTCACACGGTGGCGGGATATTCTTTGGGCCGTGCCAGTATGTTTGCAAAGAAAAAATGGAAATCCAAAGAAGACGAACGCGATTGCTTTGTGTTTGGTCGTACGGAATGCGACGGCAGGGTCATCAGCACCGGTGCCGTTCATGCCGGACTGGATGAAGCCGCCGCCACAGCGCTGTTTGAACAGATGACCAAATATTCCTTTAACAAAAGCCATGCCGTGGCATATGCCTTTTTGTCCTACCGTACGGCATATCTGAAATGTCATTTTCCCGCTCAGTATTTTTGTTCCCTGCTTTCCTCCGTACAGGAAAATACGGAAAAAATGGGGGAATACATCGCAGATGCAGCTGCCATGGGCATTCCGCTGCTTTCGCCCGATATTAACGAAAGCGATCTGCAGTTTACCGTCGTACAACGAAAGGAAGGCTTTGCAATCCGCTTTGGTCTGTGTGCCATCAAAAATATCGGCGAACCATTCGCACGCCTCATCTTAGAGCAACGGCAATTGGCTCCGTTTCGCACGTTCGAACAATTTATCGCGCGCATGAGCAGAGCAGACTTGAACAAGCGGCAAGTGGAAGCTTTGATCAAAGCCGGCGCGTTTGATTCCATGTCTCATCGCCGTTCCCAGCTGATGGCAAGCTATGAAGCGCTGATTGATTTGTATGTGCAACAGCGAAAGCGTACCCTGCCCGGGCAGTTGGACCTGTTTCATGCATCCGAGCCAACTGCACAAACAGACATGGCCGATGACACAGACGTGCCGCCCTATTCGTATCCCGACATTCCGGAAATTTCCAACCGTCAGCGGCTCCTGCAAGAACGAGAAATGACCGGGCAGTGTTTTTCGGGTGATTTTCTGGATGATTATACCGATCATATCCGCGATTTACACGCAACGCCCATTTTAGAAATTCTACACGCGGTGAACAGTGAAACGGAAGCGGAGGACGATACAACCAGCGCCGATCCATCCGATACCGATTTTCTAACATCCGCGTCATTGCCCCTGCCATCGATGGCAAACACAGCAAACGGGGCATCGTCTGACGCTTCGGTATCTTCTACCGGCAAAGATAGTCGCGCGCAGCGCACAGGCGCGGCAAAGGAAGGGAAGGCCGCACCCTCACATCCCATAGACGAAACGCCGTCGCCGTTGCATTTGACTGTTTATGATCACATGCCGCTCACTGTTTGCGGGATCATCTCTGCGGTACAGTTCAAAACAACGCGCAAGGAAGAAACGATGGCGTTTTTGACACTGGAGGATCGATTTGCACATATTGAAGTCGTTGTCTTCCCGTCTGTCTATCGCCGCGTGGTGACCGATTTACAAACAGGTCATGCCGTTGGCATCAGCGGAAAGTTGCAGTTACGAGACGACGCCGCACCCAATTTGCTGGCACAGCAAATAACCCCGCTGTATTCCAACGCTGCCTACCAAAAACACGCCGCCGCCACACAGATGGAACAAACACAACAGGCACACACCAAACACGCACAATCTGCCACCTCGAGAAACAGCACCGGAGGAATGATGCCCGTGAATCAGACAAAACAGAAAAATACGAACACCTCTGCACAAACCAATCACGCAGACACAGAAAAAAACGGCACCTCTGCCGCACAACCGCAAAAACCGCGTACACTGTATTTGCGGTTGGACACCATGGATGAAACCGACATCGCTTATCAAAAAACGATCAACCTGCTCGCCATTTTTTCCGGTCAAACACCGGTGGTGTTGTATGACCGCAAGAGCGGAAAATATCACCGTGACCCGCATTGCGGCGTGACTGTGACAGATTTCATTTTGACCCAATTTTACAATTTGCTGGGTGAAGAGAATGTCATTTTGCAATGACTTACAGTGACCCCGTGTGTTCTCGTTCCGTTTTCCGTCTTTGATCGATATATGAAAAAGCCGTGCAATGCACGGCTTTTTTCTTTTCATCGGACAAAATACGGCCCAAATGCTGTATTTACGATAAAATGAGATAAAATAGATGATTCAAGATATCAATGGGAAACACATCCGGAGGTATAGCAAAATGAAAGGACAATTTTTAACAGATAAGCTTGTCGCAGAATTTTCAGCACACCTGAAAAACGAAGAGAAAAGCAAAAATACGACAGAAAAATATCTGCGGGACGTACGCATCTTTGCCGCACATTTCAGGGGTACGGAGATCACAAAGGAGATGGTCATTGCCTACAAAAGCAAGCTGCTTGCCGAACACTATGCCGTGCGCAGCGTCAACTCCATGCTGGCAAGCCTCAACAGTCTATTTACTTTTCTCGGATGGTCGGATTGCAAGGTAAAATCAATGAAGCTGCAACGACAAATCTACTGTCCCGAAGAAAAGGAACTGACCAAGGCAGAATATTTGCGGCTGGTAAACACCGCAAAGCGAAAGGGAAAGGAGCGGCTGAGCCTCATTTTGCAGACGATCTGCGGGACGGGTATCCGAGTCAGCGAGCTGGAATACATCACGGTGGAGGCGGCAAAAAGCGGAAAGGCGGTTGTTGCGCTCAAAGGCAAAACACGGTCAGTTTTCCTTGTGAAAGAGCTACAAAAAAAATTGCTCCGCTATGCCACAGAGCAGAACATTTCATCGGGAACAATCTTCATCACCCGTAACGGCAAGCCTTTAAGCCGCACCAATATTTGGCGAGAAATGAAAGGGCTTTGCCAAGAGGCGGGGGTCCATCCGCAAAAGGTGTTTCCCCATAATTTGCGGCATTTATTCGCAAGAGTGTTTTATGGGATCGAAAAGGATCTTGCAAAGCTTGCCGACATTCTTGGCCACAGCAGTATCAACACCACACGGATCTATATCATTTCTACCGGCAGTGAGCACCGCAAACGCATGGAAAACATGCACCTGATCCTATGAAAAACCGCCCCAACCGGCGGCAAAGTACATAATCGGCATTATGTTGCAAGTGGTTACACCAACTCCATTTTATTGTCGCCATTATATCATGGCATAAAAGAAATTACAAGTAGTTTTGCAAAGAAACGTATGATATTTTACAAGATATTGTCAAAAAAAGCAGCACGAATAAGCCTTTTCAAGAAAAATTTGAAAAGGCTTGGCTTTCTGCGCATATTTTTAAGTTCCCTTTACGATTTGCGGAGATTCACCACCCATAACCGGCAAACTTCAGCTTGCGTTTGCAACATAATGCCGATTATGTTGTATCTATTAAAAATATGGAGGTGAAGATTGTGACGATCATGCTTAATAGTATTTTTACCGGAGAATACGGAGCGAACGACGGTAATTTGCCACATGAAATAATTAATTTTTTTCGTGCAGACAACGGAAATCATTACATTTATATCACACCTTATGGCACGATTAATTCGCATATGCATGGTGAAGATTTGTCCTGCGTTTTACTAATTCGCAGTATTGAAAATCATATGGTTCAGGTAATTGCAAAAGCAGAACCAACGGTTAAACTGTATACGCAGGGTGCTGTTCTAAACAGATCAGACAGATCGTTCAGAAATCCTGATCTGTTCGGGCGATATAAAGATAAGCTTGCAAATGACCAAATAACATATGCCGGTCTACAACCTAAAGAAATATTCGGAAAAAGTAAAATGGATAATGAAATACATATTACATTGCAGACAGATAAACTGTGTTTGCCCAAGAAACAAATGATACTTACTAACTGTGAAGAGCGATCTGACGGAATAAACATTTTTTATATACCGACAACTGCTCGTTTGGCAAATCAAAGTATGAAAACATATTTTGACAACGAGACTCAGGACGAATGTGAGGCGTACGAAGCATTACATAAATTGGTCGACTTTGACGAACTATGGACGAAATCATGGATTCCGCCTGAACTATGTCCGGCTTCGATAAAGAAAGCAATAAATTCAATCAAGGAAAATATTCAATTTGAAAAAGATCAGGAAAGATTTGAAAATTCGTTAGATAGCTTTGTTGGTAGAATTATAAAAATCATTAAAGAGAAAGAGGTACGGTAACATGAAAAAGTTTTTATCTTTACTTATGTGCGCATTGATGATAACAACGATGCTGCCAATGTCGGCGCTGTCAGCAACTTCAGAAGAGACTTCGGCCAAAGAAAGTACAACGGTAAATGTGTATGATGCAACAACTTTCGGCGAGATGCTGAAAACCGAAAACGTAGATATCGTGTTGTGGCAGGATATCGATTATACCGGCTCTGATAAGGTAGTCTGCAATTCCATTGATCTCAATGGATATGATTTGACTTGTAGCAAGACCTTGACATTCGACAGCGGAAAAAGAACAGTCAGGATTTTGGACAGCCAATATAACGAAAGTAAACAAACCAGTACAGGCACCGCAACATTCCAAAACGGTATAGCGATCAGTAACGGAATATTGAGGATTGAGAGCGGTGTTGTAGAAATCAAAAGGGAAGCCTCTCAGACGGCTAGTCATGGTATATACGGAACAGGAAATGTAGAATTTGTCAACGGAAGCATCACAATTACCGGGGCTTCCCACACTGCGGAGATCGGTCAAAAAGGCGCCGACGCAAATGACGGAGGTCCATATAAGGGCAGTAGCGGAGAGAGCGGCATCAGCGGCGGAACCGGAATAGATGTTGACAATGTTTTTGTGTACGGAGGACGCATTACTATCCAAGGTGGTGATGGCGGAAGCGGCGGCAATGGTGGCAATGGCGGTGACGGCAGAGTCGCCAGCACTACATCTTATTATGGACCTGGGAGCAAAGGCGGAAGCGGCGGCAAAGGCGGCAATGGCGGCAATGGCGGCACGGGGATTCAGGCGTCTGATACTGTTGCTTTATATGGCGGCAATGTATATGTATATGGTGGCAATGGTGGTAATGGTGGCAAGGGTGGTAACGGCGGTAACGGCGGTAAAACATATACAAATGATGGATATTATAACGTTACTTACTATGATGGTGGAAACGGAGGTAACGGCGGCGTTACCGGTAGCGGCGGCGATGGCATATCGGCATCCAAAGTTTTAGTATATGGTGGGAAATTGGTTTGTACAGGTGGGGAACCAGGTTCCAAGGTTGGTAACGGGGGAAATCTTGGGTGGAGATCGAACGGAATTCGTGGAGAAGCTGTAAATGGTAGCGCAGGCATCAAAAAATATGGTGGCGCAGGTATACATGCATCGCTTACAGTAGAAGATGGAACTGTCTCTGCTACCGGTGCACAATATGCTGCCGGAATCGGAGGCTCCGGAAATGAAACAACCGGCTTTGATGTCACAATCAGCGGCGGACAGGTAACAGCAAAGGGCGGTTCACAAGCTTTTGATATCGGTGGTGGCTATGATGGGACAAAATACGGAACTACAGGGAAATTGAATGTCACCGGAGGCACTTTAATATTATCCACATCAGGCAAAGGAACTAACGCGACTGTCCCGACTTTTACAAATTGTACCGTGTCCGGAAGCGGCACTGGTCAATACGAAGGTGTTTATGACGCCAACGGAAAATTTACCCTTAACGCGGCGGCGCTTACTACAAATCCCGAAGCATATGAAAGCAGTGAAACCGTAACGCTGGTCGCATCATTTGACGTTTCGCGGAAAAACGGTATCACAACTCCGGCTCCCCGAGGTTCTGTGTCCTTTGAACTGGACGGTGAGAAAATAGGAACCGCACCGCTGTCAAGGACGGCTGTGGGAACAAACGGCTACAGAATAGCTTACGCCGAGCTGGAATGGACGGTACTTGAGGGGGAACATACCATTACAGCGGAATATATTCCCGGTGCAGGAGATAAGTATACTTCAAATGACCGAGTTATTTATGAGGTGTCTGTCCACGCACATATTTGGGATGATGATTTTACAATTGATATTGCACCTGATTGTATCAATGAAGGATCAAAATCGATACACTGTACCTTGTGTGAGGCTAAGAAAGACGAAACCGTAATACCGGCGCTCGGTCACGAGTATTCCACCGAATGGACGATTGAGAAAGAAGCCACCTGTACGGAACCGGGCAGCAAATCGCATCATTGCATCCGTTGCGACGATATAACGGATATTACGGAAATCCCTGCTTCGCACTCCTTTGGCCCTTGGGAAGTGAAAATCCCGGCTACCTGCGATACAAACGGTACCAGCACACGCACATGCTCCGTATGCGGTTATTCGGAAACAAAAACGATTCCTATGGGACATACGGTGGTAGAAATTCCGGAAGTTAAGGCGACCTGCACCAGCACCGGTCTTACTGCAGGTGAACAGTGTTCGATATGCGGAAAAATCCTGAAAGAACAGGAAATTATCCCTATGATTCCGCACAACTATGTCACAACGATCATTCCTCCGACAGAAGAATCTCAGGGCTATTCCTTGCACACCTGCTCTGTTTGCGGCGATAACTATAAAGATCACTACACCGATTATATCAGCGAAGACGTCCCCCAGATTATTATTGAAAATAAAACAGCTTCAGCAGGAAAGACAGTAACTGTAAATCTCTTTGTCAAAAACAATCCGGGTTTCAATGCGGCGTCAATTAAAATTGATTACGATATGACAAGGCTTCAACTACTCGGGGCAGAATTAAGTGAAGAGTTCAGTAACGGAACGAATGTGTCGTATGACAATCTTCCCTATTTGACATTTGTCAGAGGAAGCAACATCGATTCCGATACAAACATGATGACGCTTACCTTTGAAGTGCTTGATACAGCTGTGGTCGGCGACGCATATATTTCCCTGTTATATGAGGAAGGAAATATTTCCAACACTGATGAAGAGAATGTAAACTTCAAAATCGTTGATGGAAAAATTACCGTTATTGATTATTTACCCGGAGATATCAACGGCGATGGGAGTGTCAACACTAAGGATTTGACACGCTTACTGAAATACATCAATCATGAAGATGTTGAGTACGTGGAAAAAGCTCTTGATGTCAACGGTGATGGCCAAGTCAACACCAAGGATTTAACACGGCTGCTGAAATACATCAATCATGAAGATGTAGAAATATTTTGAGGAGGTTAATTTCAAATGAAAAAGCTAATAGCGCTGATATTGTCCTTCTTGTTGTTAATGACAACAGCGGTAAATTTGGCTTTGGCTGTAGCAGCAGATCCTCCCGTTATGACAGTTGGCTCGGTTGAAAGCTATCAAGGCGATACTGTAACCCTTTATGTTACGCTGGAAAATAACCCGGGATTTTCTGCCGCATCTGTTAAAATTGATTTTGATAATACCAATATCACATTAATCAATGCTGAGCTTTGCGAAGGTTTTGCTGCCGGAGCGTTTGTTTCTTATGATAACCTGCCATATATCACCTTTGTCAAAAGTGAAAACACAACGGAATCTGAATTCTTAAAGCTCACTTTTACAATAGCGGAGAACGCAGAGCTCGGCGATATATCTGTTACTGTCCTTTATACAGAGGGAGACATCAGCGATATTGATGAAAACAATGTGAACTTTAACATTGTTCCAGGCAAAATCAGTATTAAGGAAAAGCCTGTTCCCGTAACCGGCATTGCGCTTGATAAGCAAACCGCAAGCATTGGCACCGGGGACGGAACATTGACGCTCACTCCGATTTTCTCTCCTGAAACCGCAACCAATAAAAATGTCGCTTGGTCGAGCAGCGATAATAGCGTCGCAACTGTAAAGAATGGTGTTGTCACACCTCTCAAAAAAGGAGCAGCGACAATTACAGTAACGACTGAGGACGGTAATTTCAGCGCTTCCTGCGTTGTGACAGTGAACTGCTCTCATTTACATACAACGGAACACTCCGCAGAGCCGTCCACCTGTATCAAACACGGACACCGTGCTTATACGGTTTGTGATGACTGCGGTGAGATTACGGAAGGCTCTGACGCTGAATTACCGCTTAGCGGACATACCGGCGGCACAGCTACTTGCGTAAAGAAGGCAGTCTGTGATGTTTGCCATCAGGAATATGGTGATTTTGCCGCTCATAACTACATAGAAAATGCAAGTGAAGATTATCTTAAAACCGCCGCTACCTGCGGAAGCAAAGCAGTCTATTACAAGAGTTGTTCCGTGTGTGGATTAAAGAGCGAAGAAACCTTTGAAACAGGCGAATATGATTACACAAATCATGTCGGCGAAACCTACCTGAAAAATCAGAAAGAAGCTACCTGCTATGAAGAAGGTTATACCGGCGACACCTATTGCCTCGGTTGCGGCACTTTGCTGAACAAAGGAACTGTCATTGTGGCCACCGGCCATACGGGTGTCGTAACCAAAGAAGCGAAAGCACCCACTTGCACGGAAGCAGGGTGGACAGAAGAAATTCGCTGCTCTATCTGTGATGAGATATTACAGCCGTCAGAACCTATTGCAGCATTGGGGCATAGCTTTACCAACTACATCTCCGACAATAATGCAACTTGCACGGAAAATGGAACGGAAACAGCAATATGCGATCGCTGCGATGCAACCGATACCCGTGAGATTGAAAATTCTGCTTTTGGCCACGATTATCACGAAAAACGAGTTGAGCCGGGATATTCTCACGAAGGCATGATCCAACAGGTTTGCGCTCGCTGCGACGATGTATCCTCTTCCGTATCGATTCCAGCACTGATCATTGAAGAAACGTTAGCGGATGTAGCAAATGGCCAATGGTTTACTCCATATATCGCATATTGTCTGGATACGGAATTGATGAAAGGACAGGGCGACAAAGATGCCGCAGGCCGGGAGTATTTCCGTCCGGAAAATTCGATGACGCGTGCGGAATTGGTAACGGTGCTGTACAACATGGAAGGGCAGCCGCCGGTTCAATTTGAAGCGATATTTGATGACGTCACATCAGAAAAATGGTTTGCAACACAGGTAACCTGGGCATCGCAAAATGGGTTGGTATTCGGTACAGCAGACAAGATATTTGAGCCGGATACACCCATTTCACGGCAGGACCTTGCAATGATATTGTATCGGTATGCAGTGGATTATAAAGGCATCGAAATGAACGTGAAAAACGTGGATGCTTTACTTGGGGCATTTTCAGACGCTGACCGTGTCGGTAACTATGCCAAAGTAGCAATGGCGGCGATGAATCAAGCGGGTGTGATCACCGGTGACGGCGATCGTTTGAAACCGCAGGAAAACGCGACCCGCGCGGAGGTGGCTTCGATGCTTTCCCGATACCTGCCGAACGTATTGCAAGCGGATCAGACGAATGGTTAAATTTTTGAATCTGTTTGATTCGGCTGTTGGGTTGATAGAAGCCTAATTGCATGTGACAAAGCCGGAAAAATGATCGGATCAAGAAAGGGCGGTACGGTTTTAATAAACCGTACCGCCTATTTTGTATGTTTTGTGTGATGTGTCAATTCTTCCGCTTTTACTGACCGGACCATTTGGGTGCGCGGGTTTCGCAATAGATACAGCGATACACGGGACCCTGGGGATCGGTCAATTTGAAGATGTGATCCAGCTCCTGTTCGACCGATGTGATGCAGCGCGGATTTTTACATTTGATGACATTTTTCAAATAGGCGGGCGGCTCCATTTTGTCCATCTTTTCCAACTTACCGTTGCGAATGATATTGACAGTTGTGCTCGGCGCCAGATATGCAATCAAGTCAAAATCCAAGTCGATGACCTCATCGATTTTGATAATATCTTTTTTGCCCATCTTCTTGCTTGTTGCATTTTTGATGATGGCAACCGAACAGGACAATTTATCCAGCCCCAACAACCGATACAATTCCAAACTTTTTCCCGCGTGGATATGATCCAGTACGATACCGTTTTCAATGGGATTCACCGTCATGATAAAACACCTCCGTTTGTTTGCCAAGCCTTTTTGTCCTCGGATGTCGCAAATACAGCGACGGCGCGTATCGCGTCGCGCAATACCTTTCTGCTGTTTGTTACGGCAGGGGCTTTTCTGTAATGCCCAACAACTTTAAGATCAACGCCATGCGAATATATTTGCCGTTTTCCGCTTGCTTGAAATAGCAGGCGCGGGGATCGTCATCCACCCCGACCGAAATTTCGTTGACACGCGGCAACGGATGCAAAATGCGCATGGTGGATTTTGCCTGTTTCAGTTTTTCCGGCGTGAGGATATACGAATCTTTGAGGCGGATATAGTCCTGCTCATTGAAAAAGCGTTCGCGCTGCACCCGCGTCATGTACAAAATATCAAGCGACGGCATGGCGCCCTCTAAATCGGTGGTCTCCACATACGAAATACCTGCCCGTTGCAGCCGCTCTTTTTTCAAATATTCGGGAATGGTCAATTCCGGCGGGGAAATCAGGCAGAATGACACATCCGGGTAGCGGCTCAATGCACCGAGCAGGGAATGTACCGTGCGGCCGAAGCGCAAGTCTCCGCAAAATCCGACATGCAAGCCAGAAAAGTGCCCCATTTCCCGCCGAATGGTCAAAAGGTCCGCTAACGTCTGGGTGGGATGATTGTGTCCGCCGTCCCCGGCGTTGATCACAGGAACCCCCGCTTTGGTGCTGGCAACCAGCGGTGCGCCCTCTTTGGGGTGACGCATGGCGATAATATCGGCATAACACCCCACAACCCGGACAGTATCCGACACGCTTTCCCCTTTGGAAGAGGAAGAACTCTGCGCCTCGGAAAAGCCCAGAACCTGCCCGCCCAGCTCGTACATGGCCGCCTCAAACGACAACCTGGTACGTGTGGATGGTTCAAAAAACAACGTTGCCAGTTTTTTGCCGGCGCACACGTGTGCATAAACCTGCGGACGGGCAATGATGTCACTTGCCACTTGAATCAAACGATCGATCTCTTCCGTCGATAACTGAAGAATATCGATCAGGTGCGACGGTTGGATGTTTGTTTCGGGATGATTGAATGAATGCATAAAAACATCTCCCTTTTTTCCGATGATACGAAAATTTTGTCACATGGAATCGGCATCTATCACACCGAATTACCGTTGGAACCCGGATGGAACGCCGTTTTGATACGGCTCATCTCTTACTGATTTTTGTTTGAGATCCAGCTTTCATCCGAAGGATTGTCGCGAAATGCGCGCAAACGGGGCAAATCTTCCGCTTTGATATAACCGGTTTGTGCCGCCACATCAATGATACAATCAAAATCAGTCAAGCTCACATTTTTCACATCTGCCTGTGCCAGACGATCCAATCCTTTTTTCATCCGATACGTGAAAATGCTCACAATGCCGCAGACCTCAGCACCCGCACCGCGCAAGGCGTCAACAACCTCGATCACACTGCCGCCGGTGGAAATCAGATCCTCGATTACCACCGTCTTTTGTCCGGGCAACAGTTTGCCCTCAATTTGATTTTGTCTTCCATGGTCCTTTGCCCCACCGCGCACATATCCCATCGGCATGTCCATCAGGTGTGCGGCAATGGCGGCATGCGCAATGCCAGCGGTCGATGTTCCCATCAAAATTTCTGCCTGGGGATATTCCCGCTGTACCGTCTGTGCGATCGCCGTTTCCACCAAAATGCGTTGTTTGGGGGCGGACAAAATCAAACGATTGTCACAGTAAATCGGACTTTTGATGCCGCTGGCCCAGACAAACGGCTGCTGGGGCCGCAAAAACACGGCGCCGATTTCCAACAGCGCATGGGCGACCTTTGTGCGTATTTCCTCTTGCGTCATAGGTGTGATGGGTGTTTTCTGTTGTTCCATATCTTTTCTCCTTGCTGCGATTTGGCGCCGAATACATCCATTTCGGCAAGCCCGTGTTTATTGATGATTGGATAAAATGCGTTGCTCCTGTATCACGGCCATATTTGTGACCTGCGTGCCGTCACGCCCCGACAAATTCTTCGACACAGCGGCGATATGCAGCCACCGGATCGGGTGCTTGCGTGATCGGTCTGCCGACCACAATATAATCCGCACCCAATGTTTTTGCCTGCAGCGGCGTGGTTACACGTACCTGATCGCCCTTTTCTCCGTCAGCAAACCGGACGCCGGGCGTGACGGTCAAAAATGAGGCGCCGCAATGCTTGTGCACCTGTTGTGCTTCCAGCGGAGAACACACCACACCATCCAGCCCCGCCTTTGCCGCGTTTTGCGCATAATGCATGACCACATCTTCCAATTTTCCCGTGATATTTAGTTCCTTGTGCATGCGTTCTTCATCTGTGCTTGTCAGCTGCGTCACGGCAATGAGCAGCGGTCGGCTGCCATCCGGGCGGGTGAGCCCCTCCAGTGCCGCCTCCATCATCGCAATCGTTCCCGCTGCATGCAAGTTACACATGTCAACCTCCAACGACGAGAGGACATGCATGGCTTTTTTGACCGTGGTCGGAATATCGTGCAATTTGAGGTCCAAGAAAATTTTATGGCCCCGCTCTTTGATCTCTGAAACAATCGACGGTCCCGCCGCATAAAACAATTCCATACCGATTTTGACAAACGGCTTTTCTGCGCCGAATTGATCCAAAAAGGACAGGCAGCGTTCCGTGCTGTCAAAATCACATGCAATGATCACATCTTTTCCCATGGTCCTCTATCTCCTTTTCTTTTTTGTACCTGTATGATCCAGTTCTCACACTTCCCACACATCTTGAAAAACCAATGGCGTTTACGTTGCAATCGGTTCCCCGACTTTTTTCATTTATAAAATGACATCTTGTGAAAATATACGCGTTTGTGCAACATAATTTCAAGGTATTTTTTACACACGTGCCGCGCCGATGATATCGGAAAGGGAAGTGATTCCATATTGTTTCATCACCTCGGGCAGCGCCAAAATGATATCGCGACACGCATATGGATCAACCAAATTAGCCGCACCGACCTCGACCGCCACCGCGCCTGCCAACATCATTTCAATCACATCCTGCGCCGACTGCACGCCTCCCATTCCCACAACGGGAATTCTGACAGCACCTGCCACGTCATACACCATGCGCAGTGCCACCGGAAATACCGCCGGACCGGATAGCCCCCCGGTACGATTGGCCAAAATCGGACGCCGCGTGCGGAGATCAATGCGCATGCCCATGAGTGTGTTGATCAAACTGATTCCATCAGCTCCCGCATCTTCCACCGCACGGGCAATCGCAACAATATCGGTGACATTGGGAGAGAGCTTCACAATCAGCGGCTTGTGTACCACCTGTTTGACTGCGCGCACCACCTGTGCCGCATGTTTCCCGTCTGTACCAAAACTCATACCGCCGCCATGCACGTTGGGACAACTGATGTTCAGTTCCAACCATCCCACCTGTTCCTCCTCGTCCAGTGCCCGGCATACCTCCACGTATTCTTCCAAACAAAAACCGCCAACATTTGCCATCACCGGCTTATGAAACACCTCTGCCAAACGCTTGAGTTCCGTTTGTTTTACCGCTGCAACCCCCGGATTTTGTAATCCCACCGCATTGAGCATCCCGGCGGGACATTCTGCAATGCGCGGCGTTGGATTGCCAAATCGCGGGTGCAAGGTGGTACCCTTGAACGAAAAGGTGCCAAGCAGGTTAATATCGTACCAATCGGCAAATTCATATCCGTAACCAAAGGTTCCCGACGCGGCAATGACCGGGTTGTCAAGCGGCACCCCGCACAGCGTCACCGCTGTTTGAACGGTGTCGGCCGTATCTGTTGCCTTTGTCGTATCATGCAAAGACGTTGTCCCTTTTGATACTGTATTTGCCGTTTCTTGCGCACCATTGGCGGGGTTGATATGTTGTGTCAATTTTTTTGATTCCATAAAATTTCCTCCCCACGCAGCACCGGACCCTCTTTGCAAATGCGCTTATAACCGGTAATCGTCTGACAAGAGCACCCCATACATGCGCCAAATCCGCATGCCATACGCTGTTCAAAACTGTATTGTCCAATCCCGCCGACCGCTTGGTAGACCGCACGCAACATAGGTTCCGGCCCGCAGGTGTAAACGTATGAATACGCTGTTTTGGGTGGTAAGATATCGGTCACAAAACCGCATGTACCGCTCGATCCATCCTCGGTGGCCACACGTACCTGGCAACCCAGCGACGCAAATTGCTCCGTATAAAATACATCGCACGCACTTCGAAATCCCAAAAGTACTGTGACCTCTTTTCCCGCAGCCCGCAATCGTTTTGCCGCCTCATACAGCGGAGGAACGCCGACCCCGCCGCCGATGAGCAGCGGTGCGGCGCCGCTGCATGACAAATCATAGCCGTTTCCCAACCCGCTAAGCAAGTCCAGCTTTTCGCCTACCTGCATCTCAGAAAGGCGCTTGGTCCCCGCGCCAACCACCTTGTAAATCAGACGCAAAAAGCCGGTATCCACCGCGCAAACGGAGATGGGACGCCGCAGATAACACCCGTCGATACGAATATTGACAAACTGACCTGCGGCGGTGATGGCAGTGGTATCCCCGCTCAAATCCATTTCATAAACATCTTTGGCAATACATGTTTGATGTTTGATGACAAACCATCCTTGCTGCATGTCAATTCCTCCCGCAGTATTTTTATAAAATATGCCTTTCTTTTGATTACCGTTGGTTAAAACCAAAACTTTTCGTGGTAGCACAATGCAAAAAACAACCTTGTATGATGTTCTCACGCAAAAGCGCGTCCACATGATCTGTTCCAACCGTCTTTTCTTGTAAATCATGCGGGAACACACATATTGGGGTTCACACTTTTACAAGGACACACGGTCACTCCGCGTCGATGGTAGACACACCGATGGTCGTCTCTTCCAACACATCGAGCAGAACGCGCACGGTATCAAGAGATGTGAACATGGTAACGTTATTTTCAACAGCGCAACGCCGGATCGCATATCCGTCACTCTCGCTCTGTCCGGAGCTGACATCATGCGTGTTAATCACATAGGTCACGTATCCCCGGCGGATGGAATTCAAAATCTCATCGCTGCCCTCAGACAATTTGGCGCGCACACGGGTACGAATGCCGTGTCCTTTCAACAACCGCGCCGTTCCTGCCGTTGCTTCAATGTTAAAGCCCAAGTTGTAGAACCGACGAATCAGCGGCAGCGCCTCTTCTTTGTCGCAATCGGCAACCGTGACAAAAACCGTGCCGTAATTGGCGACCTTTGTCCCCGATGCCTGCAACGCCTTGAGCAGGGCACGGGTGAGCTTTTTGTCATATCCAATCGCCTCGCCGGTCGATTTCATCTCCGGAGACAGGGTCGCATCAATGCCGGTAATTTTGGAAAAGGAGAACGCAGGAACCTTGACGTACCACCGTTCTTTTTCTTTGGGATAAATCTGTGTATAGCCCTGTTCTTTGAGCGATTTGCCCAAAATCACCAATGTCGCAATGTCTGCAAGCGCATATCCCGTTGCCTTGGACAAAAACGGGACGGTGCGCGAAGAGCGGGGATTGACCTCGATGACATAGACGTTTTCGTCTTTGTCCACGATAAACTGAATATTGTACAATCCCACAATACCAATGCCCAACCCCAGACGTTTCGTGTAATCCAACATGATCTCTTTCACTTTTTGAGAAACACTGAAGGTGGGATACACACTGATGGAGTCTCCGGAGTGCACGCCGGTTCTCTCGACATGTTCCATAATACCCGGCACAAATACATCTGTGCCGTCACAGACCGCGTCAACTTCCAATTCCTTGCCGGAAATATATTTATCCACCAATACCGGCGCATCCTCGTTTACTTCCACCGCCGTTTTCAAATAGGTGCGCAGCGCTGCCTCGTTTGCCACAATCTGCATGGCACGGCCGCCCAAAACATAGCTGGGGCGGACAAGCACGGGATATCCAATCTGTTCCGCCGCACGTACGCCGTCTTCGATGTTTGTCACCGCCATGCCGCGCGGCTGGGGAATCTGCAATTCCTCCATGATCTTTTCAAACGCGTCGCGATTCTCGGCGCGCTCAATCGCTGCAAAATCCGTTCCGATGATCTTCACACCCCGCTGCATGAGCGACTGCGCCAAATTGATGGCTGTCTGTCCGCCAAGGGAGGTGATCACGCCCATGGGCTGTTCCAGACGGATAATGTTCATCACATCTTCCGTGGTCAGCGGTTCAAAATACAATTTGTCACTGGTGGTATAATCCGTTGATACCGTTTCGGGGTTGTTGTTGATGATAATGGCCTCGATGCCGAACTTTTTAATGGTCATCACCGCGTGCACCGTAGAATAGTCAAATTCCACACCTTGCCCGATGCGGATGGGACCGGAACCGAGCACCACAATTTTCTTGCGTGGAGTAACCACACTCTCATTTTCCGTTTCATAGGTGGAATAAAAGTATGGAATGTAGGAATCAAATTCACTGGCACACGTATCAATCATCTTGTATACCGGGAAAATGTCATTTGCCTCTCGCATCTTCCATACATCATTTTCTGAAATCTGCCAGCACTGGGCGATATATTTGTCGGAAAAGCCACGACGTTTCGCCGCACGCAGTGTGTCTACATCATTTTTACCCGCACGCAAAACCGGCTCAAACGCAACGATGTTGCGGAATTTTTCCAGGAAAAACATGTCAATTTTTGTCGCGTTCCAAATCAAACTCAAATCCACACCCAGGCGAATGAGCTGTGCGATGGCAAACAGGCGGTCATCTGTGCCTTCTTTGATATAATCCAACAGTTCTTTTGCGCTGTAATCATCGAATTTTTTCATGTACAAATGGCACACGCCGGTCTCCAGCGAGCGCACCGCTTTGAGCAAACTCTCCTCCAGCGTGCGACCTACGCCCATGACCTCACCCGTGGCTTTCATCTGCGTGGAGAGCCGATTGGATGCCTGTGCAAATTTGTCAAACGGGAAACGCGCAATCTTGGTCACCACATAATCCAGTGTGGGTTCAAAGCTTGCCGGGGTGTTGGCAAGTGCAATTTCATCCAACGTCATACCCACGGCAATTTTGGCAGATACGCGCGCGATGGGATAACCACTGGCCTTGGACGCAAGGGCAGAGGAACGCGAAACGCGGGGATTGACCTCGATTAAATAGTATTGGAATGACTGGGGATCCAGTGCAAACTGCACGTTGCACCCGCCCTCAATTTTCAATGCGCGAATGATTTTCAACGCACTGTCGCGCAGCATGTGATATTCCTTGTTGGTGAGCGTCTGGCTGGGTGCCACAACGATACTGTCTCCGGTGTGAATGCCCACGGGGTCAATGTTTTCCATATTACATACGGTCAAAGCCGTATCGTTGCTGTCACGCATCACTTCATATTCGATTTCTTTATAGCCTTTGATGCTCTTTTCTACCAGTACCTGTCCCACTGGGGAAAGCTGCAACGCATTTTTCATAATGTCGCGCAATTCTTCCTCGTTGTCGGCAAAACCGCCGCCCGTTCCGCCCAGCGTAAATGCCGGACGCAACACGACCGGATAGCCGATCTGTTGTGCGGCTTCAATGGCTTGGGGAATGGAATGGGTGATAACAGAGGGAAGTACCGGTTCTCCCAGGGACTCACACAATTCCTTGAATTGCTCCCGGTCTTCCGCACGTGCAATGCTCTCGCTGCTGGTGCCGAGCAGTTCCACCTGACATTCTGTCAAAACGCCCTTTTTGTCCAGCTGCATGGCAAGATTCAAGCCCGTTTGCCCGCCAATCCCGGGCAAAATGGCATCCGGCCGCTCATAGCGCAAAATTTTTGCCACATATTCCAAGGTCAAAGGCTCCATATAGACCTTATCGGCGATCATTTGATCGGTCATGATCGTTGCAGGGTTGGAGTTGACCAAAACAACTTCATATCCCTCTTCCCGCAGGGCCAAACATGCCTGCGTACCGGCATAGTCAAATTCTGCGGCCTGTCCGATAACAATCGGTCCGGATCCGATAACCAGTATTTTTTTTAGGTCAGTTCTCTTAGGCATTTTCCTTACACTCCTTCATTATATCTATAAATTTGTCAAACAAGTATGAGCTGTCCTGTGGTCCGGGCGCACTTTCGGGATGATACTGTACGCTGAAAATTTTGTCTCTCTTACATTCAACGCCTTCAACGGTATTATCCAAAATATTAATATGCGTAGCTGTAAGATCCGTATTTTTGAGGGACTCCATATCGACGGCATAACTGTGGTTCTGGCTTGTTATTTCTATCTTTCCTGTTTCAAGATTTTTAACAGGATGGTTTCCGCCTCTGTGTCCGAACTTCAACTTATATGTTTTAGCGCCGTATGCAAGGCTTATAAGCTGATGTCCGAGGCATATACCGAAAATAGGATACTTTCCTCTAAGTTCTTTAATGAGCTCCG